>OGYS01000591.1_pt1 | contig 23892 bp, 12 predicted proteins | sample 1576611 | NCBI WGS metagenome assembly OGYS01 (sample SAMEA3541571, study PRJEB24748) | human gut metagenome | biome: human gut; feature: human-associated habitat; material: faeces | place: China | collected 2012
TCGGAGAAGTCGATGACCGCCTTCGTGTCGTTCACAGCCGTGCCGTTTCCGTCGTCTGCGTCGTTTCCGTCGAGCCTGTCGGTACGTTTGTCGGACGAATGTGGCGTTCTTCCGCCTTTAACTTATACAGCTGCGAGCCGTTTACGGCTTCTGTCGACGTGCTGCTGATTTCGCCCGGAGCTACGTTGGTAATCTTGTTACCGTCCATGCTCAGGTTGCCGCCGTTAATAACCACCGCCGGTGTATTGCTTGCGCCGCCCGGAGTGGTGTTAAGCGTAATCGTCGTGCCGCCGTTTTTAATGGTATCAATATCTTTCAGGTTCTTGGAAAGCTGTACTTTGAGCTTGCCGTTGCCGTCGTTGTTAACACCGATGTTGCCGTCCGTTAACTTCGTAGCGTCCGCTCCGCCGATAATATCGAGCGTTTCGTTGAGCTTCTTCTTAACGACTTTGGTCTTATCCGTACCCTGAGCGTCGTCGCCTGCGTACTTCATGCCGTCGTTCAGTGTTGCCACTTCTTCTTTGCTGCCGTCCGGCTTTTCATATACAACGCGAGTCGTCGTGGTTCCCGGTGCTCCGTCTACGCCCGGCTTGCCGTCACGAGTTACCGTAATGGTCGTCGTTACGCCGTCATGACCGTTAATACCGATCTTGCCGTCTTTACCGTCTTTACCCGTTGCCGTAATCGTATCCGTTTCCAGGTTTTTATCGAGTTTTACATCAATGGTCGTATTACCGACGCTGTCTTGATTAATAAAGGTTTTAACGTTCTTGCCGCTGTATTCCGTATCGGCTTTAGCACCTTCGCCTTGAACCTTAACCGTCGAACCGAGCTTGTTCGTCTTTACGCCGCCCGAGTTGGCATCGAATTTGAGCCCCTTTTCCGTCAAGCCGTCTGCCGTATTCTTCAAGTCCGTTACGTTGACCGCTGCATTTTGCGTCTTCGTATCGCCTGCCGCCGCATCGAGTTTATCGAGGTACGTCGGCGACGTTACGCCCGGAGTCGTATGGTTGGAAATAGCGCTGCCCACGTTATTGACGATCATAGTGCCGCCCGTCGTAGCTCCGCTCGGATCCTTAAAGGAAGCAATAACGTTGGAATTATTCACTTCCGTGCCGCCCGTCGCAGACGTGTAGAATTTACCGTCGTCGTGGAGGTATACCTTGTTGCCGTCCTTATCCGTATAAACTACGGGGCTCGTCGTGCTGACCGTATATGTCTTTTGTCCCGTCGTCGCATCGGAGGTAGACGTAACCGTTACGTTATCACCGGCTTTAACAATAGTACCGAGGCCTGTAATCGTCTTTTTACCGTCATTGGTAATATTGGTTAAACTCGTATTAGCCAAGCCCGAGTCGTCAAAGCTCAATGTGATTTTTGAATCTTTCGTGCCGTCATCGGCAGCTACGGTGCTGATACGGCCGGTTCCTTCAACCTTCAGAGAACCGTCGTGAACGAGGAAGTCCGATTTGCCCGTATTGCCTTTTACAATAACACCGACATTCTTCAACTGAGCCACGTTGACGGCATCGTAGTCGTCGGAACCGCCGGCCACATTGATAATCTGGCGTTTGTCGTTATCATTACCGACCGAAACGGCAGACTGAGTAGCACCGGACGTACGTGCAGGAGAATTATACTTCCGAGTATGAATAGCCCCGCCGTTTGCATAAGCCGCATCATAAGGAAGGGATTTAAGATCCGACGTATCTCTCGACGCAACCGCTCCTGCACCGAGGGCTACACCGCCGTTGACGCTGGTCTGAGATCCGGCACCGAGAGCCAGTGCATCATAAGCGTTCGAAACCTGTGCACCCCAGCCCATAGCCGCAGAACGTACACTGTTCGTTCCCGTTACATTGGCGGTTCTGCCGATAGCTACAGATTCTCTGGCTTCCGAGTATGCACCGTGACCGATAATCGCACTGTCCGAAGCACCTTCTCTGGCCTGAGCACCCTGACCGATAACTGTCGAATAATGAGTGTTCTTCCCTGCCGAGCTGTCTTTACCGATGGCTACCGTCTCGTTGGACTGTTCACTTACAGTCGCATTGGTACCGATAGCCAACGTATCACCTGCATTATATGTATCAGACGCCGTATTCGTTCCTGCACCGCTGTGAATAGTCGATGTTTCCGTATTGTAGCCGCTTGCCCCTACAGCACCGCCCGTAGTACCGGAGTACGAATAGGTCGACGTAGCATCCTGAGCCTTTGTCGTAGCTCCCTTGCCGATAGCCATAGAGCCGTAAGCTCCGGCATTGGCCTTGCTACCGATAGCAAATGCGCTGGTATTGGTGGCGTTCGCCCCGTAACCCATTGCATAAGCACCTGTAGCCGATGCCGTAGCATCTCTACCCAAGGTTACCGAACCGGCCCCCGAAGCCGTCGAATTATAACCGACAGCCGTTGACTGATTGCCCGTAGCATTGATTTTCGCACCGGCTGCAAAACCGCTTTCTCCGCTTGCATTTGCTTCCGTACCTACAGCTGTCGCATACTTACCTGTCGATGAAGTACGGCTACCGATAGCATTGGAATCTTCGCTAGTTGCCGTCGTGCTGTAGCCGGCCGCTAATGACTGAACACCCGTCGCATTAGCCGTATCACCGAAAGCACCGGCACTTTGAGCTTTGGCTTTAGCCGCCTTACCCACAGCCGTTGCACCGAATCCTGTTGCTTCCGCATGGTCGCCCATAGCCTGAGAGCTCTGTCCGCTGGCAGCCGCATTCACACCCACAGCCGTCGAGCGAAGTCCTGTAGCATTCGTCCACGTACCGAGTGCCGTAGCTGCCTGCTGAGTAGCTGTATTTTTACTACCGATAGCAGTAGCATTGGTTGCCGTTGCCTCATTTTCCGCACCGACAACAACAGCCTGAGTGCCTGTTGCTTTATCTAACGTACCGATTGCAACAGACTCGAACCCCGTTGCATCGGTCTTGCTGCCCATAGCGGTAGAGTATGCACCGGCCGCAGTCCCCGACGCATTTACGTGAGTCCCGATAGCTACAGCTGCCGCATTCACAGCCCATACGGAATTACCGAGAGCTACGGAACCGCCGATCGTCACACCATTCTGTACAGCTTCTCCGGCATGTGCATCAACGCCGATAGCCGTAGATCCGCCGCCTACAGCTTCGTTACTGCTACCGATAGCTACGGACGAATCTTTGCTGGCCGTATTCCCGAAACCGAGAGCAATACGACCGTTTCCGGGAGTTCCTGTAACATTATTCTGGCCGCCAATAGCAATGGCATTTTTATTAACACCCTTGTTACGATAAGCCGGATAAAGACCGTTCGGTTCAATATTGATAGCACTATTACTGTAATCGTCACCTGCCAAAGCCTGCTGCGGTGCTAAACCGCCGGCAACGCCGGCCATCATGAGACCTGCCAAGACGGTTGCCAACACCTTCTTCTTGCCGCCGTTTGACTTGGCATATTCCGACACAACTACATAACACTGTTTAGACTTACTCCAAACAATCTTAAAAACCTTATTCATTCTTCACATTACCTTCCTTTCCAAAAAATAACGATATAAACATACAATTGTCGATGTTACAGGTTTTTAACCTTTCGTTTCGTCGCATAAACGAAACTTTCGCTATGAGCTCAATTTTTTAATAACTTACGTGCATATTATTTTACAAAACTTTTTCTATTATTTCAAGATAGTAATCGTTTTCCGTTAGTAATTTATGAATGAGTTGAGCTCATGTTTTTTGATGAGGGTATCAAATTTATTCATGATGACAAGCTCTTGATTTTTTATAAAAAAAGACCTTTCCAATATGCGATAACGCCGCATACAGTAAGGTCGGAGCTTGTTGTCCGCCTTTCTCTCCCCCCCGGAATTTCTTCTCACCAAATACGGACTCCATATTCTTTTGTGTTATTATTTATTTTTCGTGCATACTCTTTCTACCCATACCACCCTCTTATATGCCATACACATTTTTATACTCACGTCATTCCTAAACGGAATATAATTTGTATTTCGCTAAGATTTTACCATTAATTTATTTCCGTTTATTTTTCGTTCTGTTACAGTTTTATAACATTCAATTATCCGTTACGTTTCATTCCATATTACTCGGTTATAATGCTGTAAAAAACGGGAACCCCTGTATCATACAGGAGTTCCCGTTCCGGATTACATGAATTCTTCGTCTTATTTACGACAAACTTTCCAATTCTTTTCGCTTCGTTTCCCTTCCCAAGGTAAGGACAATAAAGGAAATAAGTACAAATACACCGGCGAAGATATAGAATATATGTCCCATGTCCCAAGCATCGGTCAAAAGGGCTCCTACAAGAAGAGGTGCCACCATACCGCCTACACGACCGAATCCCGTAGCCCAGCCGCACCCCAGACCGCGAATCTCCGTCGGATAGAGTTCGGGTGTATAAGTATATATAACGCCCCAGGCACCGAGATTGAAGAAAGACATGGTCGCTCCCCAACAAAGCAGTGCCGTAACAGTCTCAGCATGTCCGAAAAAGTAGCTGGCGATGCCGCTGCCCAACAAAAACAGGGACAAGGTATAGCGCCGTCCCAGTCGATCGACGAGCCAAGCCGCCGCTGCATATCCCGGCAACTGTGACAAGGTCATGACGAGGACATATTCAAAAGTTTTGACTACCGTAAATCCTTGTTTAAATACAAGGGAAGGAAGCCACATAAAGACACCGTAATAGCTGAAAACGATGCCGAACCACACGAGCCAGAGCATGACGGTTCGTTTAATAAAACGGCTTGTCCAAAGAGACGTAAAGGAGCCTTTAGTTTCTTCCGCCACATCCTTCTCCGTCACTTCAAGGGGACGAGGTTCCATATGGCAACGTTCTTCCAAGGAAGAAACGATTTTTCGGGCTTCTTCTATTTTTCCCTTTTTTAAAAGATAGCGAACCGATTCGGGTAAGTGCATACGAATAACCATGGTATATAAGGCCGGTAAGGCTCCGATGAGAAAGGCCGTACGCCATCCCGTCACGGGAATAATAAAGTAGGCGATAAGGGCTGCCAACAACCAGCCGACGGCCCAGAAGCTTTCCAAGAGTACCATAAAACGACCTCTTGCACGTCCCGGAACGTATTCGGTCACCAGCGTAGCCGCTACGGGCAACTCACCGCCCAGTCCCAGCCCTACCAAAAAGCGAAAAAGAACGAGTAACTCATAATTCGGTGCTACGGCACACAATCCCGTAGCCAAGCTGTACAACACTATGGTGACGGAAAATACGGTTTTCCGCCCCACTCTGTCGGCTAAGGTTCCTGCCGCTACGGCTCCCAAGGCCATGCCGACAAGGCCGATACTGCCGAGCATCCCCGCCTGAGTAGCCGAAAGCCCCCATTCTTTGATAAGCAAGGGCAATACAAACGCAATAAGCCCCGTATCCATGGAATCAAAAACCCAACCGATTCCTGCAACCACCAACAGCTTATAGTGAAACGATGAAACGGGTAACGCATTTAAACGTTCCAGCACAATATCATCCTCCTTATATTATGTATATAATTGTGCAAATACGCATTTTAAATTTTAAGCCCCATTTATATATATTCCTCATCCATTTTCATAAAAGTAGGACAGTATCTATTTTCTATTCCCTTCCATTTTATTATCACTGTAAATGCTACTTTAATAAGTATAGCATAGTTATTCTTCTAAACCTTATAAAACTTTCACATACCCATGCCGACACCTATTACTTTACTTTATACACTTTTAAAGCAATATAAAAAGGAGCCTCTTTGATGAGAAGCTCCTCTTATATTACATTATATAATTATTATAATTGTTGACGTAAATTTACGATACGTCCTTCTTCATAGGGCGAAATTAATTGTCTATCCGCATCCATACCGGCCTGCAATGAAAAGAGTACCGTTTCATTTAAATAGAACCGCAATTCATTGTTTTCGACTTGTCGGGTATTGTCAGCCAAAACATTCAGGAAGTCTTGTTCAAACATAGCCTTATTCTCCGGCGTTACATAGGAATGAGTAGCAAAAAACGTTTCATAGTCATGATAAAGTTTATAGACCGCCTGTTTACCGTACGCTTCTTCCTTCCAGCCATGACTGTCACGATACAGATTGACGCGAACGTACATATAATGCAGAACCTGATCGTTATACCAACCCTGTTCGGATTTTACGCCTACACCGACTTCCTTGACCAACTGCCCGCCTCTTTGTGCCTGTAAGGTCGTAAATTGTTGTAATTCCTTATACACTTCCGCATTCGGAACGACAATAGCCGTCATTTCCTGAACCGCCGTCAAATCCCGATTCGACGGTGCCGGTTGGGATAAGGGGTCGGCGGCAGCATAGGCCGTAACGCTGACAGATAAGGCCAAGGCTGCAGTAATCAGTTTTTTCAACATAGCATCCTCCTTACGAGGTTTGCCCCCGGCCGAAGCCGGGAGCCCCCGTTTCTCTCACTTATTTCAGACCCGCTTTTTCCATTAAGAGGGCAATTTGAGCCTTCATTTCTTCATTGTCGGCCTGAACCTTCCGATACGCTTCAGTCAGTTCTTCTTCATGGTGCTTAATGCGGGCATTTTCAGCCTTCAGTGCCGTTACTTCATCTTGCATTACGTATACGGAACCGATAGGACCGGCTTTATAGCGATCGGGGATGGCTTTCTTTTCCGCCGAACGACCGAACTTGTACGTTACGCCCGCATTGACGGCGTTATCCTGTTGTCCGAAGGAGGCACCAACGTGGAGCAACGTATTTTCATTCGTGTAATGAGCCAAGCCGAGTGCTACGGACGTACTGTTACCGTACGAACCGACGGCCGCCATAACCTGTGTAGGTGCAATGGGATCGTAAGCCAAGGGATGTAATCCCGCCAAGGCTGCCGATGCGGAACCGGCATTATCCACCTTGACCTGTACACGACGAAGTTGGCTTACATTGACGGCATCGTCATCTAAAGTGCCGGCTGCCACTCCGTGAAGCTGTTGTCCGCCGTTATTAAGACCCGTTCCCGTCAGTCTGACCCCTGTTGTCGAAGTGCCGACAGGTGTAAAGGTAATACCGCTACCGCCCATGGTCATGGACGATGTCACGGTCGGAGCGCCCGGTCGACGATCTTCGCCCAGAACCGGTCCGTTCGTCATCTCTCTCGGCGTTGACTCGGGCGCCGTAGTCGACGTGGTAAAGGTAATAGTACCGTCACCCATATTGATGTCCTTAGCCAGCTTAATATTGTAACCGTCTTGAGCGGAATTGGATACTACGGCAATGTTGCCGTCTGTCAAGCGCGACAGGTTCTTCGCATTGCCGCGCAGATTTAACGTATCGCCGAGGCCGACCGAAACCTTACCCCAATCACCTTGGAAAACTCGACCGCCGGAAATCTTATCACTGACAACCTTGAGCTGATCTTCCGTTGCCGCTCTGCCGCTTGTAATATTCGGGTTCTTTACGTCCCACGTCGTATTGCTTAAGCCGCCTACATAGCTGCCTCCGCCTTGTCGCCCTATACTTACTCCGCCGACACCGATATTGCCGTTTACACCGTCAATACTTACGGCTCCGGCACCGCTGCCGATGGTCAATTTGTCCGAAAGGCCTACGACAACCTTACCGCCGCTTACGGACGTGCGTACGTTCGTACCGTCGCCGCCGATAGCCACCGTTTCGCCCAAGCCTTTCATAATCGACCGGCCGTCATCAGTAGTCACGCCGAATCCCTTACGGCTTATACTGTCCGCCATATCATGAAGTTGGCCGCCGTTAACGGCATCCGTACTGCCGGCACCGATCCGTCCTGCCGCTACATTCGTAATGACCTTATTACCCGCATCGATACCGTTTTTCGTAACTGACGGGCCACCGTTAATAACCAGTCCGTCAGAGGTTACTGTCGTATCACCGGTCGTCACCTTATTGGCCGTAACCGTATCAACGCGCACATCCTTGTTCAGAGATACGCGAACCTTGCCGTTTTCAACGGACGTGGAAATATTGGTTCCGTCGCCGCCGATGCCGACTGTTTCACCCAAGTTCTTCTTAACCGACTTGCCGTCATCAGCCGTCACACCGAAAGCTCCCTGTTTGATCCCGTCTACAGCCTTGTCAAGCTGTCCCTTATTGACCGCATCGTGTTCGTCTTCGCCGTCTTTAAGGTTCGTAATGCGATTGTTCGTTACGTTAATATTGCCGCCCGTAATCGTTACGGCATCTTCACAATGGTCTTTCAAGGTTATCTTCGTATCGCCGTTAGAAATAGAGGTAATGCCTCTCAAGTCCTTAGCCAAACGAACCTTCAGGTTATCCGTTCCGTCGGAGACGACACCGATATTATCCTCTGTCGTAAGCAGAGTTCTGTTTGTAATACCGCCGATAACGGAAACCTTATTATTCAATTTTTTAATAATATCCGTTCCCGTATCGCCGCCGAAGACCATGCCGTCTTCCATCGTTGCAACTTGATGCTCTCCCGTCTTGTCTTCATAAACGATACGCGTAATTCCGTCCGTACCGTCTACACCTTTTTCACCCTTAATTCCCTTGGAGGCATCATCATAACCGTTCTTCACAGTCAGGTCGATACCGTTCGTACCGTCCTTACCGTTGGTTCCTGCCGGCCCGGTTAAGCCGATATGGCCTACACCGTCCTTACCGTATACGGTTACGGCATCCTTACCGTCCTTACCGCTCACACCGATCTTGCCGTCTTTTCCGTCTTTTCCGACTTGAACGGATTCGGTGACAAGGTTTTTATCCATCATGACGGAAATATTGCCGTTTACATCTTTTACGGTCTTAATATTCGTAGTGCTGTATTCAGAATCGGCCTTTGTACCGCCGCCGACGATGCCCAAGGTTTCACCGAGGTTTTTGTGAATTACCTGCCCGTCGTTACCGACGAAGTTCATGCCCTTGGCCGTCAGGTTGTTCATCACATTCGTCGTCGTATTCGTTATGGCATTATTTACCTGATCCGTCAGGTAATCTACGTTTACGACTTCGCTTCCGTCGTTACCCGTCGCATAGGCTACGTTGGTAATATGCGTGCCGCCCGTCTTGTTAACATACGTGCTGCCCGCCATGGTAACGGAGTTTTTATTCACCACACCGCCTGTTACATCGTACTGTACGGAACGGTTCGACAAGTTGTCTACAGCCGTCTTGGAAGCCACATCCTTAATCGTAACCGTCTGCTTCATGCCTGCATGCTTCTTATCTTCTACCGTTAAGTTCACCTTGCCGTCAGCATCGACAGAGTAGGCACCGTCGGCACTTCCGTCATTGGCTACTAAACGGAAGTCGGACATATTACCGCTCACGTTATTAATAGCTTCATTTACGACTTTCAGCTGATCTTCCGTAGCCGCTCTGCCCGAAACAGCCGTACCGTTCCACGTCTTGTTATCAAGGCCCGTCACGTAGTTACCCGTCACGCCGCCTGAGACTTGCGTACCCGTCTTCACATTGCCGGCCGTTACGCTCGTAAGTCCCGTTACTTCTTTGGCAAGCTGTACCTTTAAGACTCCTCCTATGTTGTTGACGCCGATGTTTCCGTCAGACAAGGCTCCCGCAGCTCCGCCGCGAACGTCCAATCGTTCGTTGAGTTTCTTGGAAATCACCGTACCGTTATCTCCGGCAAACTTCATGCCGTCGTCCAGGGTTGCCACTTCGTGATTTCCCGTCTTGTCTTCATAAACAATGCGAGTAACTCCGTCCGTACCGTTTACGCCCGGCTGGCCTTTTTCAACATGAATATCTACACGGTTCGTACCGTTAATACCGTCTACGCCGTCTTTACCGTTAATGCCGATCTTGCCGTCTTTTCCGTCTTTACCGACTTGAACGGATTCGGTAACAAGGTTTTTATCCATCATGACGGAAATATTGCCGTTTGCATCTTTTACGGTCTTAATATTTTCACCACTATACTCGGAATCGGCTTTCGTACCGCCGCCGACAATACCCAAGGTTTCACCGAGGTTTTTGTGAATTACCTGCCCGTCATTTCCGACGAAGTTCATGCCCTTGGCCGTCAGGTTGTTCGTAATATTCGTCGTCGTATTCGTTACGGCATGATTTACCTGATCCGTCAGGTAATCCACATTTACGACTTCGCTTCCGTCGTTACCCGTCGCATAAGCTACATTGGTAATATGCGTGCCGCCCGTCTTGTTGACGTACGTGCTGCCTGCCATGGTGACGGAGTTTTTATTCACCACACCGCCTGTTACATCGTACTGTACAGAGCGATTCGACAAGTTGTCTACCGTCGTCTTGGAAGCCACATCCTTTATCGTAACCGTCTGCTTCATGCCTGCGTGATTCTTGTCTTCTACCGTCAAGTTCACCTTGCCGTCAGCATCGACACTATACGCCTTATCGGCCGTGTTGTTTTCCACCAGACGGTAATCCGTCGCACCGGCTCCTTGCGTTGAAATGGTATCTTGCAAGACTTTCAACTGATCTTCCGTAGCCGCTCTGCCTGAAACAGCCGTACCGTTCCACGTCTTGTTATCAAGGCCTGTCACGTAGTTACCCGTCACGCCGCCCGATACTTGCGTACCCGTCTTCACATTGCCGGCCGTTACGCTCGTAAGTCCCGTTACTTCTTTGGCAAGCTGTACCTTTAAGACTCCTCCTATGTTGTTGACGCCGATGTTTCCGTCAGACAAGGCTCCCGCAGCTCCGCCGCGAACGTCCAATCGTTCGTTGAGTTTCTTGGAAATCACCGTACCGTTATCTCCGGCAAACTTCATGCCGTCGTCCAGGGTTGCCACTTCGTGGTTGCCCGTCTTGTCTTCGTAAACGATGCGAGTAACTCCGTCCGTACCGTTGACACCCGGCTGGCCTTTTTCAACATGAATGTCCACACGGTTCGTACCGTTAATACCGTCTACACCGTCTTTACCGTTAATGCCGATGGTGCCGTCCTTGCCGTTTTTACCCGTAACAGTTACCGTTTCAGCCGTCACGTCTTTGCCGAGGGCTACATCAATAACCGTATCGGCACCTGTCTTTTTAATGGACGTCTTAATATTCGTGCCGTCACCTTTAACGGTCACCTTAGAACCCAGGGCACTCGTCTGTTCACCGCCCACATTGGCATCGAAACGAAGTCCCTTGTTCGTAACTTCTTCCACCTTCGAGTCAAGCTGCCCCTTATTGACCGCATCATGACTGTCTACGGCGTTTTGGACGTTTGTGATCCGATTATTCGAGACGCTGACATTTCCGCCCGTAATAGTTACACCGTTGCCGCCTACACTCGTATTGTTGTTTAAGACAATACTCGTATTGCCGTTCGATACGGACGTAATGTCCGTCAAATTCTTCGCTAAGGCAATAGAAATTTTACCGTTATCGTTAGCCGTTTGAATATTCGAATTTTTTCCGACAATGCCCAAGGTAGATCCCAAGTCCTTGTGAATTACCTGCCCGTCGTTACCGACGAAGTTCATGCCCTTGGCCGTCAAGTTGTTCGTAATGTTCGTCGTCGTATTCGTTACGGCGTTATTTACCTGATCCGTCAGGTAGTCTACATTTACGACTTCGCTTCCGTCGTTACCCGTCGCATAGGCTACGTTGGTAATATGCGTGCCGCCCGTCTTGTTAACGTACGTGCTGCCCGCCATGGTGACAGAGTTTTTATTCACGACGCCATTTGAGATATCGTAATGAACGGCGTCTTCATCGTGACCGCCCTTTGCGGAAATACGGATTTGCCCGTTTGCCGACTTTTCGATGGTCACGTTTTCACCGTTTACAAGATTGACCTTACCCCGGCTGGGCGGTACATCTTTCCCGTTAGCCTGTAGCGTCCAAATATCCGTCTTCTTCGCCAAGTCGCAGTCTTTAAAGCCGATTTCATAATGTCTGTTTCCGTTTGCATCGATACCGCCGTTATCTTTAACGGTAATACGACTCCCCGGAACGGCGGACACAGTCGTATCCCTACCGTTTACAGTATAGGTTTTTGTACCGTTAGCAACAGTTGATGTAACGGTCGTATTCGAGCCGCCTTTCACTACGACGGCCTTCTGAGCTTCATTATGAATAACCGTTTTTCCTTCATTGGTAATGTTTGACAAGTTAATATTAGCCGATGCATCGATCTTTTGACGAACCGCATCGGTTAACCCGACAGTAACCGTTCCGCTTCCTGCCTGAGTGGTCACGTACTGATTATCACCTTGAATTTTTAATGTCTGACTATCCAATAAGACATCCGTATAACCCGTATTGGCACCCACTTTGAGGTTCACATTGCGCAATTGGGCCACATTGACAGCGTCCGTATCCTTACTGCCGGCTGCTACATGGGTAATTTGTCTCGTGTGTCCTTCATTGCCGACGGAAACGGCTGCATATTCGGACCGTAAAGCAGAGCCGCCAAGTCCGGCATAGCCGTTTGTCCGCCCGTCTTCCGTTTTAACATTATAGCCCCATTCGCCGCTTGTTCTGTCGGCCCTCGAGTTGGAGCCCAAAGCTACGCCGTTTACCGTCGGTGCCGAAGCACTTTTACCGATAGCCACGGCATTATCGACACACGCTTTGGCATCGGTACCGTAAGCGATAGAGTTCGCACCGCCGGCTGTACTGCGACTGCCGAAGGCTATACTGTCTACGCCCTTAGCATGAGCCGTCTGCCCCAAAGCAATGGCACGATCGGCTGTAGCCTGCGTATTGTTTACACCGTCATAGGCGGCAATGGGGGTTCCCTTGGAATCATATTGTGTTTTCGGCGCTATGGTACCGATGGCGATGGACTGATTGCCCGTAGCCGTAGACGAATGTCCCATAGCCAGACTGGCTTCCCCCTTAGCTACGGCAGCCGTCCCGATAGCCGCCGCATACTTGCCGCTTGCATAAGATTGACGCATCATGGCCAGGGAATTAAATTCCGCAGCCTTGGCCCCGGCGCCGATGGCTACAGCGGCAATCTTTTCGGCAGATGCATAGGGACCTACGGCTACGGCCAACGAACGAGCTCGCGAATAATCGCCGAGTGCCGTACCGGATGCTGTCTGTACCTCAGGGTCATAAGCGTTGGCGGCGTTACCGAGTGCAATGCCGTACAAATGCGTCCCCGTGTATAATTGATACCGACCTGTACCGTCCCACTGTAAGACTTTCGTGTTGTCATAGGCCTCATTGCCCGGCGTCCCGTAGTCGTACATCTTCGTCGCCGTACCGCCTTCCAAGGCAGACATCCACCCGGATGATAACCGAATGCCCGCACTTCTTGCAGGGTTGGGATCGGTCGGTCCCGGATCGTCAGTGACGGCAGCAAAAACGGGTACACAGCCGGTTAAAAACAAGACCGCCAAGGTTGAAATAAGCGTGTATCCTCTGTTTTGGGACGTTTCGGACTTAGTTTTTGAATGAGACTTTGCTATTTCCGAAGTAACAACATAACAGTTTCTGGCTTTGTTCCAAATAACTTTAAAAATCTTATTCATATCATGACCCCTTTTTCTAAAAAGTATTTTTATTTATGTACTTTTAAAGATCCGTACATATCCTCCTTCCCCTAGCACCCCAAAACATCTTCTATAAATTATCAATTCTTTTACATTATGATTACACATTCTATTTTGTTATGGCAATGCTTGAAGGTGGAATTATTACAATTCTGTTACATTCCCGTTTTTCGTTATTTTTTTGAAATATAAACGCATGTAAACACGTTAATATCTGTGGTAGTACGAAAATTTATTTATATCCATTTCCCGGGATTACCTTTTCTCCCTTACAATGTTTAATCAACATACCGCTAATACTTTGTACTTACTGTAACTCATAGTGAGTCAAGAAAACCCGTTTTATTTTGATGTCATTTGTGTTGCCTGAAGTTTTCTGTATATTCTGTTATATTTCTTTTATTTTTACTTCTTTTATTTGATAGTTTTTCTCCCCTTCCTTTCATTTTTCATTCCTTATTTTCTAACAGTTTTTTCACAGCCTTTTGGGGGTATTTCAGCTATTTACTCTATTTTTTTCTTAGAAAGATCTATTTATAATTACTTATCCCTCTTTTTAAAATGATGGTTTTCTTTCTATTTGCTATCATCTCAAAAGATAAGATAAAATCACTTTTATTTTTTCTTTCTAATATTTGACTTTTTGACTTTTAAGTGTATAATCATAGTTGTAGTCGAGAACATAAAGAAGTTTAAATGAATGAATCGTTCCTATCTCTTGACCGCTAAGGAGGTTTATACTATGGGAAATGAAAAATACACACAAAAGGTAATGGCCGCTTTCCAAGATGCACAACAGACGGCGGCTCTTCACTATAATCAAGAAATTACATCCGTTCATCTGATGATCGGTCTAACCAAAGATCCGGAAGGTCTCTTAGCCTCTATTTTCAGCGATTGTAAAACTGATTTGCCGCTTTTAAGAGCCAAGTTGGAACAGATGCTTAAAAAGATTCCGTCCGTTCAAGGTTCAAGTAACCTGTCCATGTCGACAGAAATGGTACGTATCATCGGCAAGGCTCAACAACGTGCCGAAGCTATGCACGACGATTACGTCAGCACGGAACATTTGCTTTTAGCCGTTGCCGAAGACAGTGATGAAAGTATGCAGGAAGTTTGCCGTCAATTCGGATTAAATGCCGATAAAATACTCTCTTCCATTAAGGCAAACAGAAAGCAGTCCGTTTCATCCGATAATCCTGAAGATAATTATAAATCTTTGGAAAAGTACGGCCGCGATTTGACGGCTGCCGCCCGTAAAGGAAAGCTCGACCCCGTCATCGGTAGAGACGAAGAAATTCGCCGTACCATCGAAATACTTTCGCGTCGTACCAAGAACAATCCGGTTCTCATCGGTGAACCCGGTGTCGGTAAAACAGCTATTGTCGAAGGCTTAGCCGGTCGTATCGTTGCCGGTGATGTTCCGGAATCTCTGAAAAACAAGACCCTCTACTCTCTCGATATGGGGTCTCTCATTGCCGGAGCTAAATATCGCGGTGAATTCGAAGAACGGCTTAAAGCCGTCCTCAATGAAATCGTTAAATCGGACGGCCAGATTCTCTTATTTATCGATGAAATCCATACGGTCGTCGGTGCCGGTGCTTCAGAAGGCTCTATGGATGCGGGCAATCTGTTGAAGCCTATGCTGGCTCGCGGCGAACTCCGTTGCATCGGTGCTACGACCTTAAATGAATATCAGAAGTATATTGAAAAAGATGCCGCCTTGGAACGCCGCTTCCAACCGGTTATGGTAGACCAACCTTCTGTAGAAGATACAATTACCATTCTTCGCGGCTTGAAAGAACGCTATGAAGTCCATCACGGTGTCCGCATTCGTGATAATGCCATGGTCGCCGCTGCCGTTCTTTCGGATCGCTATATTTCCGACCGTTTCCTTCCCGATAAGGCGATTGATCTCGTCGATGAAGCCGCTGCAAAGCTTCGCACGGAAATTGAATCCATGCCGGCACCGCTCGATGAAATTCGTCATAAAATCATGCAGCTGGAAATTGAAGAACAATCGTTAAACAAAGAAACGGATGATGCTTCTAAAGAACGATTGGCTAAAATTGTCGACACGAAGAAAGAACTGGTTGCAGAAGAAGAAGATTTGAAAGCTCGTTGGGATAAGGAAAAACAGGCAATTTTACGTACTCAGGCCTTGAAAAAAGAACTGGATGACGTACGCCATCAAATGGAAAAGGCCGAACGGGATTATGATTTAACAAAGGCTTCCGAATTAAAATACGGAAAGTTACCCGAATTGGAACGTCAATTAGCCGAACAGGAAGACTTGCTTTCGAAAGAAAAAGACAGCCACTTATTGAAAGAAGAAGTCGGTGAAGAAGACATTGCACAGGTTGTCAGTCGTTGGACGGGCATTCCCGTTACAAAGATGATGACGGGTGAACGTGAAAAGCTCCTTCATTTGGACGATACACTCCATCAGAGAGTCGTCGGCCAAGACGAAGCGGTTCGCGTTGTAAGTGATGCTATTATGCGTGCTCGTGCAGGCATTAAAGATCCGAATCGTCCCATCGGTTCTTTCATCTTCCTCGGCCCTACAGGCGTAGGTAAAACAGAACTGGCCAAAGCCTTGGCTGAATCGCTCTTTGACGACGATCGCAATATCGTACGTATCGACATGAGCGAATATATGGAAAAGCACACCGTGTCAAGACTTATCGGAGCGCCTCCGGGATACGTCGGATACGACGAAGGCGGTCAGTTGACGGAAGCGGTTCGCCGTCATCCCTATTCGGTCATCTTATTAGATGAAATCGAAAAGGCCCATCCCGATATTTTCAACGTTCTCTTACAAATCCTCGATGACGGTCGTCTGACGGACGGCAAGGGCCGCGTAGTAAATTTCAAAAATACGGTTATCATTATGACCAGTAATTTAGGTTCTCATGAAATTCTTGAAGCTGCCGACTTCGAAACGGCGGAAAAATCGGTTAAGGATATCTTAAAATCCTATTTCCGCCCTGAATTTCTGAACCGTATTGATGACATTGTCGTCTTTAAAGCGTTGAAAAAAGAACAGGTATTCGATATTGCCCGTATTTTGTTGGAACACCTCAGCAACCGTTTGCAAAAGCAAATGAATATTACCTTGACGTGGACCGATCGGGCTTTGGAAGAACTGTCCGATAAAGGGTATGAACCTCAGTTCGGTGCTCGTCCCTTGCGCCGCCTCATCACGCATACCGTAGAAACGGCCTTAAGCCGTGATATTATCAGCGGTCGCATCGGTGAAGGCCAAACTGTACGCATCGATTTCGACGGTACAGACTTTACTTTCACTCCTGTCAAGGGGTAAGGCTTTCCTATTCCGAACAGCCGGGTTTCCTTTATTCTATATTTATATAAAAGGACTCTTCTCAAAACGAGTAGAGTCCTTTTATTTCTTTTATCCCTTTCTTTTCGGCTTTGTCACAATAAGGTATCGGTTTTTCCTCTTCTCTTTCTCAAGATATACCCCCGAGGGTACATTCGTTCGCGTTTACAAGGGGTCAAAAAAATATTATAATGAACTGCAAATACATAGACAGGTGAACGGAATGACTAATACTTTAGGTAAGCATTTACTTATTGATTTTTACAACTGCCGACTCGTAATTTCCGAACCGGAAGAGTTGCGGCCGTCCATAGAAAAAGCATTTGCTCAGGCAGATGTTAAACTTGAGGGAATCAGTTTTTTTCAATCAACTGATGAAATGACGTGCATGGCCTTATCGGGTAATACGCACGTCTGTATTCATTATTACCCCGTTTTATCATATGCCGCCGTCGACTTGTACAGTTTTTCGACGGACTTGAATTTAAATCGGTTAATGAACATCTTCAAAATCAGTTTGAAGTCGGATCGCATCAAGGCAACCAGCGTACGCCGAGGCGATTTCGGCTCCATTAGGGATATGCGTCCCACGCGTAAGTCCAAAGTCTCTACGGCTCGCAGAGTCAAAAATACGGGAGCTCGTTTAAAGCGTACGAGTGCCAAAATGATTAATATTTTGCGCCACCCCAAGCGGCCTCCCAATGAATAATCGTTAGTTTGTTTGTCCGCATCAGAAAGGTCTTATCCCCATGTACATGTTATCATTGAGTCAATCTGCCGGCATGGGCTTTGATGAAAAAGAATCACTGGAAGCGATTACAGCCAATCTCGTTTCATTCTTACAAATGAAGAGTCAACGCCTGTACAGACATTCTTTGCAGGTTGCCAACTACAGCGTCAGTGTGGCTGCCAAACTCGGCTTGCCGAAAAGCGAAATCGAGTTGATTAAATACGCTTCGTTGTTACATGACATAGGAAAACTCAGTCTTTCCAATTCCTTACTGGCCAAGGCCCCTTATCTGAATCGTTCGGAAAAGGCTCTGTACCGGCGTCATGCTGCAGCCGGTGGTAATATGCTGGAAAACATTCCTTGTTGTCAGGACATTATTCCCTATATCGTTCATCATCACGAACGTTGGGACGGTTCGGGTTACCCCAAGCACTTGCGCGGTGCCAATATTCCCTTCGGTGCCCGCATTATTGCCGTAGCCGATTATTATGATACAATTATTAATCCGTCTGCGGATTTTTGGGCTAAGACGAAGCAACAGGCCGTACGTGAGCTGTTCTCCGCTTCGGGGCTTCTCTTCGACCCGGAAATTGTAAAAGCCTTTATCGATACATTGGGAAAATAAACAAATAACGAAACCCCTTCTTTACAATTTGTAAAGAAGGGGTTTTCAGTTGCGCGACGAAGCTATAACAAGTCCGGTCACTTCAACGGCACCGTTTCGCTTTAAAGCGGCGGCACAGGTCTGTAAAGTCGCTCCCGTCGTATATACATCATCAACCAGTAACAGGCGACAATCCTTCACGGTCTTGCCGGCAACCACGGTAAAGGCCGCTTTCAAATTACTCTGTCGCTCTTTACGTGCCAAGCCGACCTGCGAACCGGTCGGCCGAATGCGTTGTAACGCTGGTAGCCACATGTAACCGTGTCTTTGGGCCCACGAACGGAAGAGAATATCGTTTTGGTTAAATCCTCTTTCCCTTTCCTTCAAAGGGTAAAGCGGCACAGGCACAACGGCATCATACATCTCCAATCGCCGGGTGAAGGGAAAGGCTTCCAGTAGATCCGAGAAAGCGCGACCGTACTGTCGTTTTCTCTTATACTTAAGGTGCGTTAAAGCTCGTTGTACAGGCCCCGAATAATCACATAGGGCATAGCAACCGTCCAGTCTGTTTCGTCTGCTGTCATCCAAAAAGCGGGGATGCAGTAAATTTCTTCGGCAATCTTCACACCACTCGGCTTCAGTAGAGACATAGCACCCACAGCCGGGACAAGCGGGCGGAAAGAGAAGATTTTTTAAAAACTTTCCCCCACGACTCAGCATATTTCATCTCTTTTCAATCGTTGAGCCAATAAGGTATACCGCTTACTTTTATCGGTAGCTCTTACAGCTCGTTGCAGTGCCGCCTTCGTACCTACAAGGATTACCTTCTTCTTGGCACGTGTAACGGCCGTATATAAAAGGTTTCGCTGCAACATAATGGAATGACTGTTTACGAGAACAATAATGACCGTATCATATTCACTCCCTTGACTTTTATGGACCGTTACGGCATAAGCCAGAGATATTTCTCCCAAGTCATTTCCCTTATAGCGTATATCCTGCTCGGGATAGCGTACATGCATGCTGTCATTACCGAGCGCGAAGACGGCTCCCATATCCCCGTTAAACACGCCCTTTTCATAATCATTCTGTTTTTGCATAACCTTATCGCCTGTACGAAAAAGTATATTACCGTTTTTCAACTCCGCCTTTGCGGCATCGGCGCCATTTACTTGTTTCTGAATCAATTGATTCAGAGCATCGACGCCGCATGCATTCCTGTACATAGGTGACAGAACCTGAACTGAGAAAATGTCCCCGCCCGTAGACATCACTTCTTTCTCGTATAGGTCGGCAACAAGATGAGCGCCTTTGTCCTCATCATTCGTCTCTATAAAACAAAATTCTCCTTCTTTGTCCACAACCGGCATACCACCGTGATTAATGCGGTGCGCATTGGTGACAATAAGGCCGCCTTCCTGTTGCCGAAAAATAGTTTCCAAACGTACGACAGGTACTGTTTCCGACCGAATAATATCATGCAAAACCGCACCGGCACCGACAGAAGCCAACTGATCCGCATCGCCTACAAGGATACACCGGCAATGGCCGGGCAAGGCTTCCAAAAGGCAGTCTGTCAATTCCAAATCGAGCATGGAAACCTCATCAACAATAATTAAATCGCCCTCCAAAGGATTGTCTCGATTATGATCGAATAAGGGATGTGCCCCTACATATCCGGCAGGTCCTAAAAGCCGATGAATAGTCTTGGCTTTACGCTGAGTTGTTTCGGCCAGTCGTTTCGCTGCTCGACCCGTAGGAGCACACAGCAAAATATTCAGTCCTTCCTGCTCAGCCAGTGCGATAATGGCCTTTACAACTGTCGTCTTACCTGTACCGGGACCGCCGGTAATCACGGTCAGTCCCGAGTCCAAAGATCTCTCGACCGCCTCTCTTTGCTTGTCTGCCAGCGTAAATTCCCGTTCCGTCTGCCACCGATCTATAAACTCGTTTATATTGACATGAGTCTTTAACGATGTCTTAGCCGCCAGATTACGAATATCGTCGGCAACACGCAGCTCCCTCTCATAAGCATCAACCGTATATATATATGTCAGACCGCTGCAATCCTCAGCTACAAGATGTCCGGTTATCAAGGTTTCATTTAATACATCGCGAATATGTACGGGTTCGGCCTTCAACACATTCGCCGCCTTTTCAACCAATTCATCGTCAGGCAGGCAGACATGTCCGTTCGACGTCATTTCCTGTAATACGTACTCGATACCTGCCGACAACCGTTCCGTTCCCGTCGGGTCCGTTCCGAAAGCCAGTGCGATTCGATCGGCCGTATTAAACCCGATACCGTCAATATCACGAATCATTCTGTAAGGCTCGTGTTCAAGCACATAGGCCGCTTCATCACCGTATTCCGCCAACAAGCGTTTGGCATAACGACCTGAGATATAGTGAGTTTCCAACAAAAGGGCCAACTCGTTAACGTCTTTTTCCGCCTGCAAAGACGCTGTAAGAGCCGTTAATTTTTTCGGCCCTATGCCTTCAACTTCCTTAAGCCGCTCGGGTTCATTCATCATGATTTTCATCGTTTCCGCCCCGAAAGCGGTAACAAGCCGCTTAGCCAAAGCCGGACCGATACCGTCGACAGCACCGGAGGCAAGAAAGTTTTCAATACCTTCCGCCGTATCCGGCAAAAGCCGCTTCCATGAAGAAGCGGCAAACTGAGCTCCGTATTTTTTATGGATTGTTCCGTGACCTCGTATCTCCAATCGGTCCCCCTGCAAGGGCTTTACTCCGTTTCCCGTTACAGTCAACAAAGCACCGTCATCTCGGCGAATGCGAAAGACGAGGTAATCCGAGTCGGGTGCTTCAAAAAGCAGGCGTTCAACTGTCCCTGAAATTACTTCTCCTTCAACCATTATCCGTTCCTCTTCATTTCATCGTCTTCATAAGCCTTGCTTTCATCCATTAAAGCCTGATAAATACGCTTAATATAAGGAACCAGCAGCTTATCTGAAGTAAAGGCGGCTACTTTATCCAGAACGGCAGCTTCTCTGCTTGCATCGAGTACGGGCATACGGTGAGCTTTTTTATAGGCTGCCACAGCGGCTACGGCTTTCATTCGTTCTTCCAACAAAGCCGTTATTTGTTTGTCAATTTCATCGATTTGCTGACGACTGGCCGTAAGGTTCATATCTTTCATTCCTTTTGTTGAAAAACAGTATATTTTTTTCATTATACCGCACTTTATAAGGGAAAACCACGGTTAGCAAGGGACTTTTATTTATGCGTACAACGCCGTTTCTTCAGATGCAACATATTTATTACACATTTACAGTCTTCAAGTAATTGTCAGAGCCTTTCTCTTTCGTTATAATATTATGTATTATTTATGAATTTATTATATCTTATACAAAAGGTTGTGATTTCTCACATGTCAGAAGAAAAGCAAGAGTTACGGCGGAGCCTGAAGGCCCGTCACATGAACATGATCGCCATCGGCGGCGCTATCGGTACAGGCCTTTTCGTTGCCGGCGGGGAAACAGTCAGTACGGCCGGTCCCGGAGGGGCCTTGTTGGCCTATGCCTTCATCGGCGTTATGGTGTACTTTCTTATGACCAGTCTCGGTGAAATGGCGGCTTATCTGCCGGTCAGCGGGTCCTTTGAGACATACGCCAACCGTTATGTCGATAAGTCCTTAGGCTTTGCACTGGGTTGGAATTATTGGTTTAACTGAGCCATAACACTGGCTGCCGAACTCGTAGCCGGGGCACTCATTATGAAATACTGGTTTCCCGATGTACCGGCTTCCGTATGGAGCGGTATTTTCCTGGTCATCCTTTTTTTCCTTAACTATTTATCGACCCGTTCTTACGGTGAAAGCGAATTTATTTTCTCCAGTATCAAAGTTATTACGGTTATTACCTTCCTCGTCGTCGGTACCTTACTCATCCTCGGCGTAGGCGGTGAAGCACCCGGCTTTACAAACTGGACTGTCGGGGAAGCTCCTTTTGTAGGCGGCGGTGCTGCCGTTCTCGGTATTTTCATGGTTGCCGGCTTCTCTTTCCAAGGAACGGAAATGATCGGCATTGCGGCCGGTGAAAGTGAAGACCCGGAAAAAAATATTCCCAAAGCCGTCCACTCCATTTTCTGGCGAATTCTCCTCTTCTATTTAGGTGCCTTCGTCGTTATCGGCTTCCTTATTCCTTATACGGATCCGAACCTTTTGAACACGGATGTGGAAAATATTTCCATCAGCCCGTTTACCCTTGTTTTTGAACGCTTCGGCCTCGTTGCCGCCGCTTCCGTCATGAACGCCGTTATTCTTACGGCCGTTCTTTCGGCAGGCAACTCCGGCCTATACGTATCGACGCGTATGCTCTACGCTATGGCCAAGACGGGACAAGCTCCGAAAATCTTCTTAAAGCTCAATAAACGCGGCGTACCTACCAACGCACTCTTTGCTACGGCTATCTTCGGTCTCGCCGCCTTCCTCACCTCTCTTATCGGTGAAGGCAAGGCCTATGACTGGCTTGTCAATATCAGCGGCATGGCCGGGTTTATTACTTGGATAGGTATTGCTATTTGTCACTATCGTTTCCGCCGTGCTTTTAAGGCTCAAAATAAGGACTTGTCCGCCCTGCCTTACAAGGCGTCTTTATTTCCCTTCGGACCGATTTTGGCCCTTATTCTTTGCATTATCGTTACGGCAGGACAGAATTATTCGGCCTTCACAGGCCCTGAAATCGACTGGTACGGCGCCAGTGTTGCTTACATAGGTATTCCCGTATTCTTAGCCGTTTTCTTCTATCACAAGTTCAAGCACAAAACCAGTCTTATCCCCTTGAAAGATGTAAACTTGACGCGTGAAGAACACATAGATTCAAAATAAACTATACAAAAAGCCCCTTGCAGGTCACCATAAGATAATCTGCAAGGGGCTTTGTATTGCTTATTCTTGTCAGGATACTAATTTTTTAAGACACGATGCGTCTACACGACGTACATCCGCCGTTCCCGTAATAACCATAGCATCTATAAGTTCTCTGCGAATTTTATCCAAATACAGGGCTACGCCTTCAGCGCCTCCGCCTACGGCCGCTACGGCCACCGGTCTGCCGATAAGAACAGCGTCGGCCCCGAGAGCCAACATTTTAAGTACATCTTCACCCGAACGAATACCGCCGTCGACAAAAACAGGTATGTTACCCTTAATTTCAGCGGCAATTTCCGGCAAAACATCGGCTGTGCCGGCCATATCATCGAGAATACGCCCGCCGTGGTTGCTCACTACAATAGCACCCACTCCCGCATCGGCACAAATTCTTGCCTCTTTGGCAGACATAATTCCTTTGACGACAAAGGGTAAGGGAGATTCCTGACAAATACGACGAATACTCGCTTCATTTTTAGGCCCTACCGGTTGGCCGAGAAGTCGCATATTTACCAGTGTAGCCGCATCTATATCACAAGCTATCGCCGGAGCTTCCGCCGCTTCACCCCGAGCGATTTTTTCAATAATCTTGTCGTCTTCCCGCGGCTTAATCGTCGGAATCACTCGCCCGGGACAAGCCGCTGAAGCCGCCAAGGTTCCTTCATACATATAAGGAGCTCCGCCATCTCCGCAAAAAGCTAGCGTTCCCGCTGTAGCCGCTCCGGCCGCTACAGCAAGGTCATACTCTTTTTCGACTTGTTCCGGTTCGCCTTCTACCTTGCAATTCAGGGTAATGGCTCCGATAGGGGCTACCATGACGGGCATGGACAGTTTTTGTCCGAAAAACTCCGTT
>OGYS01000608.1_pt1 | contig 23403 bp, 10 predicted proteins | sample 1576611 | NCBI WGS metagenome assembly OGYS01 (sample SAMEA3541571, study PRJEB24748) | human gut metagenome | biome: human gut; feature: human-associated habitat; material: faeces | place: China | collected 2012
GATGTGACACAAGTTGTGTACCCTTTTTCTGTAGAATTGAAGGGGGGCAGTGCGAGTGTCGCTCTTACTGCACAGTTGGAAGCGTGGAATGAAAAAGATCTGGAGGCATATAATAAAGAGGAAGAAACAGCTTATAAATTGTTGCCCTCTTCATTATATTCGATAAGTGCGCCACAGATTACTCTCGAACAAGGCATTGCTTCAAAGAAAGTAGAGGTGAAATTTGCTCCGGATAAAGTATTCACTGAGTTTAAAAAAAATGGAGTAGAATATGTTATTGCATTGAGACTTACTTCATCTGTTGCCAAGGTCCGTAAAAGTCAAAGCGATTTTCTTTTGCATATATCGTTTGATTATCCAACGGTTAGTTTGGTTATGCCATCACAGGAAATTAGTGTTAGTAAAATGTCAATGCCGGTTTCGGTGGATGCTACTTTTAATTGTAGGGCAGACGGAGAAATAAAGACTAATCCTTGGAACTTTACATGTACATTAGCAGTGCCTTCTAATGCGGAGGAACTGGTTGCTAAGTATAATGAGGATTATAAGACTTCTTATCGTCTTCTTCCTTCGGCTAACTATGACTTAGGAGAAGGGATATCTTTTAAAGCTGGAGAGAATGAAGCTACTGGAGGAATTACAGTGAAGCGTGAAGGAATGGAAGCTGTAAAATATTTGTTGCCTGTACAGTTAAGGGAGGCTTCTCATGAAAGCGTTGCTCTTCATAATGAAATTTGTTATTTCAAAATAGGTATGACTTATACAAATCCGGTAATAACTTTTTCTAGTGCAGCCGATCCTACGGTTATTCGTACTGATGAAGGCTTTTATTTGTATGCTACTCAAACTAATTCCTATTGGATTCCTATTTATTTTTCTAAAGACTTGGTTAATTGGGAATTTAAAAGAAGTGCTTTCAGAAAAGCAACTAGACCTACTGAAGATGTACTTCCTGGTGGAGGTGCATTTTGGGCACCGGAAATTCGCTACATCAATGGAAAGTATGTGCTTTATTTCTCATGGGCAAAATGGGGGGATGGAAGCATCAGTTATACGGCGGTTGCTACCTCAGATAGTCCGGTTGGTGATTTCTTAAATGCTAAACCATTACTGATAACAGATGATTTCGGTTCCAATTGTATCGACCAGTTCTATTATGAAGAAGATAGCAAGAAGTATATGTTTGTCGGAAGCTTCAATGGTATTTATGTGACGGAACTTACAGATGATGGTCTTTCTGTGAAACGGGGAGCAGATGGTAAGCCTGTGCTGAAGAAACAGGTTTGCGGCAGGGCATTTGAAGGCACCAATATTTATAAGAAAGGTAAGTACTACTATTTGTTTGCATCTATAAATAATTGCTGTCCGAATAATGGAATGGATAGTAAGTATAAAGTCGTGGTAGGCCGTTCGGAAAATCTCCTTGGTCCGTATGTCGATAGAAAAGGAAAAGATATGCTGGACAACTCTTGGGAGTTAGTGTTGGAAGGTGACGGTGAGACGTTCTTTGGTCCTGGTCATAATTCCATTATAATTCCGGACGATGCAGGAACGGACTGGATGATATATCATAGTTATGTAAAAGAGAATGGTGCGGTTGGAGGACGTCTGGGTATGCTCGACCGTATTGTGTGGTCGGCAGACGGCTGGCCGACCATAAAAAAATGTGTGCCTTCAAAGGGAGATTTACTGCCGGTATTTAATAACTGATATGTGTGAAACTATAGATAATATATAGACTTCTAAGTAAAACTAAAATTTAATGTATGAAAAAGAAAAGTGATTGGAGAACTCGGTTTATCCGATTATGCGCAGTGGTATTGCCATTGATAGTACTTTGCTTTACAGCTTGTAAGGATGAAGACAAAGAAGAGAATCTTCCTTTCGATCCTACTAAGCCAGTGGTAATTACAGATTTTTCCCCAAAATCGGGTGGTATTGGTAACAATATTATATTGTATGGAGAAAACTTTGGGAACGACCCCAAAAAATTGAAAGTGATAGTTGGTGGTAAAGAAGCTAATATCATTTCAGTTAAGAACAATATATTGTATTGTGTAGTACCACGTATGGCTACTGAAGGTGATGTGGAAATTAGTGTGTATGATGACAATGGTGAAGAAGTGGCTTTTGCTGAAGCAGAAGAAAAGTTTACTTACGTAAAACAGTGGTTGGTTTCTACATTAGCTGGTCAACGTTTTGAGAACGAGAAAGATGCTTTTCAGGGCGAAGGGGCATTCGATGCATGTGGATGTATAAAAGGAGCTACATGGTTTTCGTTTGATCCGAAATCAAATTTTGACCATTTGTATTTAACTTGTTATAATATAAGTTCTATTCGTCTGATTGATTTGGAAGAAAAAACGGTGACTATGCAGGCTTCCTTAAGTGCTACTGGCGATAAACCTGCTATCATTAATTGGACGGTAGATGAGAATCAAGATATGATTATTTCTCGTGATTTAGGTAAAGATGGAAATGTAAACGTGTTGAAGACACGTGCTTCAGAGTTTAAAACGGAAGTAAAACTAGGAAACTCAAAACAACAGGCTGTTGTTGGTGCTTTTGTTCATCCCCAAACAGGAAATATTTATTATACGTTATATAAAGACCAAAGTATTTATGAGTATAAGTTTGAGGATAAAACGACAAGTGTAATAGCTTCTCATCCACGTGTAAAAGAAACATTGCGCATGGTAGTTCATCCTACAGGAAAATATGCCTATTTGCTTCGTCAATACAATGAAAGGGGAAATGGGTATATCTCCCGTATGGACTATAATTCTACTACTGATCAGTTCTCGACACCTTATATTGTGGCGGGAAGTGCGAGTGGAAGTGGTTATCGTGACGGAGTAGGTAGCAGGGCGCAATTGAATGGTCCGACTCAAGGGGTATTTGTTAAAAACCCGGAATATGCAGGTGAGGCAGATGAGTATGATTTTTATTTCTGTGATGAGTATAATCATTGTATTCGTATCTTGACTCCGACAGGAAGAGTTGTAACATTTGCCGGACGTGGAAATGACTCTAAGGATCCTGGCTTTGCAAACGGTGCCCTACGTACTGAAGCTCGGTTTGCTCATCCGTGGGCACTTGCATACGATGAAAAGAGAAAATGCTTCTATGTAGGTGAAAGAGGTATGAAACATAATGGGGATGAACAAGCGGTGATACGTAAAATTGCTATGGAAGAATAATAAATGATAAACACATATATTTTATGAGGAGTAAAAATTTAATTGCATGTATGTTATTGCTGCTCTTTTCCATAACCGTTTGGGCGCAGGAAAGTGCAGTGATAACCGGAGTGGTGACTGATGAGAATAAAGAGCCTTTGATTGGTGTGAATATTGCGATACAGAATATGCCAGGATTGGGTGTTATCACTGATATAAATGGTCGATACAAAATAAAAGCATCTGCTTATGACAGACTTGTATTTTCATATGTAGGGTATGAAACTGTGGTGGTATTGGTAAAAGAACAAAGAACTATCAATGTAAAAATGAAAGAATCGTCGAGTACGATTATTGATGAGGTTGTAATTACAGGAACGGGAGCACAAAAGAAAATAGCAGTGACTGGTGCTATTACTAATGTGGATGTTGATGCATTGAAATCAGTTCCTTCTACTTCTGTGGTGGATGGATTGGCAGGTGTTGTTCCAGGTGTAATGGCCATGCAAACTTCCGGACGACCAGGTAGTGTGTCTGAGTTCTGGATTCGTAGTATATCTACTTTTGGTGCTAATACGGCTGCATTGGTATTGGTTGATGGATTTGAACGCGACATTGATGAAGTGAGCGTAGAAGATATTGAATCATTTACGGTGTTGAAAGATGCTTCTGCAACGGCCATTTATGGAAGTAAAGGAGCTAATGGTGTAGTCTTGATTAATACAAAACGTGGTAAGGAAGGTAAAATCAATATTAACGCAAAGGTTGAAGGCTTCTATAGTACTTTCACGAAGGCCCCGGAATTTGTAGACGGCTACACATACGCTTCTATGGCTAATGAAGCTCGTTTAACAAGAAATCAAGAGGCTTTATATTCACCGTCGGAATTGGAACTGTTTCGTACACAACTTGACCCGGACCGTTTCCCGGATGTAGACTGGATGGATATGGTATTGCGTGACGGTGCTTGGAGTTCACGTGCTACATTAAATATGCGTGGTGGTGGTAAAACTGCGCGTTACTTTGTTTCCGGAAGTTATCAGGATCAACAAGGTATGTATAAGACCGACAAAAGCCTTAAGGATTATAATACAAACGCACATTTCAGAAAATGGACGTACCGTATGAATGTGGATATTGATATTACGAAAACGACTTTGTTGAAGGTCGGTGTGTCCGGTTCTTTGCGTAAACAGAATGATACAGGTAGTGGTACAGATAATTTGTGGACTGTATTGATGGGATATAATTCTATCATGATGCCAGCAGAATACTCAGATGGAAAAATTCCGGGATGGGCAGATAAGGATGATAATATGAATCCTTGGGTAATGACTACACAATCCGGATATAATGAAAGTTGGAAGAATAATATTCAAACCAGTCTTACACTGGAACAGAAATTGGATTTTGTAACCAAAGGATTACGTTTTGTAGGTAGATTCGGATATGATACGTATAACTCCAATTGGATTAAACGTTATAAATCTCCTGCAGCTTACAAGGCCGATCGTTATCGTCAACCGGACGGAACATTGAATTTTACGAAAATCAGAGACGAGAAAGTGATGTCGCAATCTTCCAACTCGGAAGGAGAAAAGAGAGAATTCTTTGAATGGGAATTGCACTATAGTCGTGCTTTCAAAACTCATCATGTTGGAGGTGTTCTGAAGTATACACAGGCTTCTAAGATTTTTACTCAAAATATAGGTACAGACTTAAAGAATGGTATTCCTTATCGTAATCAGGGAATAGCCGGACGTTTCAACTATAACTGGAATTATCGTTATTTTATCGATTTCAATTTCGGATACAACGGTTCGGAGAACTTCCACAAAGACCATCGTTTCGGATTCTTCCCGGCTATCTCCGGTGCATGGAACTTGGCCGAGGAACCATTCATGAAAAAGATTGCCGGAAAGTGGCTGAATATGTTGAAAATCCGTTATTCTTATGGAAAAACAGGAAATGATGCTTTGTATGAAGGCAATAAAAGAGTACGCTTTCCTTATTTGTATTCGATAGCAACCGATAATAATGTTTACCATTTTGAAGACATTGGAACGGGAGAGAAATTGTGGAATGGAAAATATTACTCAACAGTGGCTTCTCCTGCTATTTCGTGGGAAGTTGCTACCAAACAAGACTTGGGTATTGACTTCTCTTTCTTTAATGACAAATTGACTGGTGAGGTTGACTACTTTAAAGAACGTCGCGATGGTATCTATATGACTCGTTCTTATATCCCTTACGAAGTGGGAATTGACAATGCTTCAAAAGCAAACGTTGGTATTGTGGAAGCCAAAGGATTTGATGGCCATTTTGCATTTAAACAGAAACTCGGTAAGGTGAATTTTACATTACGCGGTAATATTACTTTCAGTAAGAACGAAGTGATAGAAAAAGATGAAGAAAATACTATTTACGAATATAAGTTGGCACAAGGACATCGTGTTAATCAGGCAAGAGGACTTATTGCTTTAGGGTTGTTCAAAGACTATGAAGAAATCAGAAATAGTCCGAAGCAAACCTTTGGTGAGGTGATGCCCGGTGATATTAAGTATAAAGATGTCAATGGTGATGGTATAATTGATTCGAATGACCGGGTAGCTATTGGTGCTACTACCCGTCCTAACTTGGTGTATGGCTTTGGCTTCTCGGCCAAATGGAAAGGGTTGGATTTCAATGCTCATTTCCAAGGAGCGGGCAAGTCGTCTTTCTTTGTCAAAGGTACAACCATCTTTATGTTCCAAGGTGGTGATGGCTGGGGAAATGTTTTGAAGGAAATGGCAGAAAGTAACCGTTGGATCTTGGGCGAGAATGAAGATCCGAATGCGGAATTTCCCCGTTTGACTTATGGCGATAATAAAAATAACTATCAAGAGTCTAATTATTGGTTGAGAGATGGTTCTTATCTTCGTCTGAAGACTTTGGATATCGGTTATACCTTTCCGAAAGCTTGGGTTAATAAGATTCATTTGAATCAAGTACGTGTTTTCTTTATCGGAACCAATTTGCTGACATTCTCTCCGTTTAAATATTGGGATCCGGAATTGGGAAGTTCAGACGGAAAGAAATACCCGTTGAGCAAGACGCTTTCGTTAGGCGTATCAGTTAATCTATAAACAAGAACAGAATATGAAGAAACTTATAATAAATTTAGGTTTTATATTAGGAGTGAGTACCATGGTTGTCGGATGTACCGATTATTTGGACTCAGACTACCTTTTTGAGGAACGTGTTAACATTGAGAATGTGTTTCAAAGTAAAGACTATACCAATGAGTGGTTGGCAAAAGGATACGCTTATATGAAGCACGATTATTTGCAACAAGTGAACAGTAAAAAGAACACTAGTTTTAACTTTGCAGATGATATGTACTACATAGATTTGAATTATGTAGACTGGAAGGGTGGAAACTATACGGAAAAAGGATTAGGTAGTGGAAACAGTTTGTATATATGGCAGGCCGCTTATCAAGCGATTCGTCACGTCTCCATTTTCATTCATAACGTGGATGGCAATAAAGAGCTTACTGAAGCTGAGATTACGGATATGAAAGGGCAGGCTCATTTCTTGCGTGCGTATTTTTATTGGATGTTGATTCGTTCGTTCGGTCCGGTCCCCATTGTTCCGGATGAAGGAGTGGATTATACGAAAGAGTATGATGAAATAGCTTATCCTCGGAGTACGTATGATGAATGTGCAGATTACATTGCCGAGGAATTGGTGAAGGCGGCTACGATGTTGGATGACGAGCGCGACGTACAAAATATTGTGCGTCCTACGCGTGGTGCGGCATTGGCACTTCGTTCACGTGTACTTTTATATGCGGCAAGTCCTTTGTATAATGGACAAGCACCGTCAGAGGTGATTGACGCATTGGTTGATAAAAGCGGGCGTAAGTTGCTGTCTGATACATATGACAATCGGAAGTGGGCAAGAGCTGCTGCAGCAGCTAAGGATGTAATGGCGTTGAAACGGTATCAATTGTATGTTGCTTATAAAAGAGAAAGTGATGATATGGCTTACCCGACAACTATTACTCCGCCGGACGATAATGGAACTTTCCATTCTCAGGATTGGCCTTACGGTTGGAAAAATATTGATCCGTTCGAATCATACCGTTCTTTGTTTGATGGAGAAGTGGGTGCATACAATAATGACGAAATTATATTTACCAGAGGTGTCAATCAGGGTGCTGAGAATATCAGGGTAATGGTTATCCATCAGTTGCCCCGTTCACAAGGAGGCGGATATAACTGCCATGGCATGACGCAGAAACAATGTGATGCTTATTATATGAAAGATGGTAGCGATTGTCCGGGTATGAATTCTATGTATAAGGGTATGGAAGGATATACCGACCCAAGCCGTTACAATGAGCAGCCACGTGTTTCAGGGGTGGTTGAAACGTCTGAATTGTCTAATTATCCTGAATTAGGTCCATTGGGAAAAGGTGTTTCTAAACAATATGCGAACCGTGAACCTCGTTTCTATGCATCAGTAGCCTACAATGGTAGTGTATGGCATATGTTGAATGCAAATGCAGAGGATAAAGAAGAAACGAATGTTCCTATTTTCTACTACAGAGATGCTCAAGATGGTTACAAAGCAGGTACCAACTATTTGAGTACAGGTATTGGTATTAAGAAATTTGTACATCCGAAGGATTTAGCTGATTCTGAGAAATCGTATGACGTAAGTCGTGTAGTTCAAAAGTACGCTCCGGACATTCGATATGCAGAAATTCTGTTGAATTATGCAGAAGCACTGAATGAGGTCGAGGGTTCTTATGAGATTCCTTCTTGGAATGGCGAGACTATGTATACTATCACACGTTCGGCAACAGCGTTGAAGGAGGGCATTCAGCCTATTCGCATTCGTGCCGGATTACCAGACTATGAGGTGTACGATGATGTAAAGAAGTTCCGTTTTAAAGTAAAACGTGAACGTCAGATTGAATTGTTTGCGGAAGGTCATCGTTTCTTTGATATTCGTCGTTGGTGTGATGCTCCAGTTGAAGAGGCTCTTCCCATTTATGGTTGTAATATCTATTTGACTTCAGAGAATCCAGATAGTTTTCACACACCGATAGAAGTCACTTCGTTGCCTACCATGTTTACTACGAAGATGTGGTTTTGGCCAATCCATCACAATATAATGAAACGAAATATGTGGATGATTCAGAATCCGGGCTGGAAAGATCCGGAATAAACCTACTAAATTTGGATAGAAAATATGAATAATATATGTAAATTATTGATTGGCATGATGGCGGCAGTATGTTGCACTTCATGTAACAATGAGTGGGAAGATGAGCAATTCAAACAGCTGGCATCTTTCAAAGCAGAGATTAATAATGAAGGAGTAACTTCTACTTATGTACGCTACAAACCAGGAGGAGTGGTGACTTATCAGCTTCCGATTTTGTTGAGTGGTTCAACCATGAATACACAGACAAGAACTATTCATGTAGCACTTGATAAGGATACTTTGGATGTGTTGAATCAGGAACGTTTTGGTGAACGTCGTCGGGAACTTTTTTACCATTTGTTGGATCAACAATACTATTCCATACCGGAAACTGTAGAAATGCCTGCAGGTGAATCTGAAGCACTGTTACCTATCGATTTTACGCTAGGAGGGCAGAACAATGCGAAACCGTTGGATATGTCGGATAAATATATTCTACCATTGACTATTCAAGACGATCCATCTTATAACTATCAGGTGAACAACCGTTTGCATTATCGGAAAGCATTGTTGAATATCATTCCGTTCAATGATTACTCCGGTTCGTATGATGGTAGCCTATTAAAGATTTTTTTGGAGAATCAAAAGGATAACTTCATGTTAGCTACCCATAAAGCTTATGTGTATGACGAGAAGACCATTATGCTTTATATGGGAGTTCGTGATGTGAATTACATGGACCGTAAATACTATAAATTATATGTAGAGTTTACAGATGAACCGCTGAATGAGGGGAGTGAGATGAAGAAGAAACTGAGATTATGGACCGATAACGGGGGAGAGGATGGCAATAACCTTAAAATTCTGTTGCTGGGCGAAGGAGACGACAAATTTAAGGAAGCTCCTTATTATACGATTGTCGAAGAGAACGATCCGGTGAAGCCTTATTTGAAGCATATTTATATCACTTTGTCTATGGGATACTCATTTGAGGACTATACGCTTAGCCCGGGTAACCGTATGAAGTATAGAGTAGAAGGTACATTAAGTATGCAACGTGACTTGAATACGTTGATTCCGGACGAAGACCAACAAATCGAGTGGAATTGATGGGTTGTTGATTGATGAATATAATATTGAGAGGCAGTGTTCAAATTTGGGATTGGGTACAGCCTCTCAAGTTTTTTAGAACTATAAAACAATTTATTAATGGTTTAGTCAGCTCTTTTGGGATAAGGAGCGTAATTAATTTGTTTACATATGAAAAACTACAAAATTCTAAAGAATATTTATATCTGTTTGGTTTTATTCTCAACGGTTTTAGTCGGTTGTTCAAAAAGTGATGAAACCCCGATTCCTGATGATCCCCAGCCTTCTGGCAAAGGTAAAATAACATTTAACTTGCATACTCCGGGGGCATTCCTTACCAAGGCAGTAGGTGTTGGTAACGAAAATGGAGGCACTAATGACAAAATAGCCTTTTATCAATTTAGCAAAGAAGGTAAGTATGAACAAAGGTATGTCTTAAATTATGCGGATGCTTCTGTCGGTGCAAATGGTGATACAAGGTCATATACCGTAGAATTAACTTCTTCGACTAGGGGAGAAAAGAGATTTATTATTGTGGAGAGTGAGGATGAGAACAACTTCCCTAATATGAGTGCAACAAATACAATCGATGAACTACTAAATAGCAAAACTGTTGCCGAAAGTGGTAAGTTGAATCCTCCATTTGTTATGTCCAATGTCAAAACAGATGGTAAGGAGTACGTAACAGTTGCCGATGTAGAATCTTCCAATAATCAGGTTGAGGTAAAACTTAAAAGACGTGTAGCCAGATTTGATTTGCTGAATGATCCGGCAGAATCGGGATTAGTGATTGATAAGGTATATATTAAGAATAGATACACTCAAGGATTCATAGGTGACGTAAGTGGTAATGCAGGCAATATATCTGCTGATGTTCTGGAAATACCGGCAGCTGATTTAGCTAATGACGGAAAGAGTTTCTATCTTTATCCGACTCAGTTGACTTCAACTCTTGAGCAGAATGAAAAAACAGTAGTATGGGCTACCACTAAACTTGCCAATACCAATACAGAAGGGCCGACTCTTTATCTGAATCTTACTGCTGATATCAATGTGGAGGCCAATTATCTCTATCAGCTTAATACGAAAAAGATAGCCGGTTCTACAGGCTTTGATATCTCAGTAGAAGAATGGAAAGACGGAACTTCAATTGATTGGGTAACGATTGAAGATGGAATCTCTGTAATGGATAACAAAGCTACTATCATTGCTGGTACAGATATTAAAGGGACTTATGTAAAAATTGCAGCTGACGCTACAATGCCATATACTATAAAACGTGTCGTTACAGATTATAGCTCAGCAGCATTGGACGCTGCGTATGACGGAAGTTTGCCTGCATGGCTTACTATTTCTTCATCTACTAAGGATGCAGGTAGTGGCCTTTATCGTCATGAGATTGTTTACACGGTGACTGCGCATCCTGCGAAGACAAGCCAGTTTGCTATCACACATCTTAACGGGGCCGTTTCAGATGAGAACTTGTTGGTAATCGGGTTTGCCGATCCGTATCCGGGCACTCCGCTTCCCTGTCTATCGTGGGGAGAGAAGCTCTATTCGCCGGTGCACTGTCGTCAGTCCACCTATCTTGTGCATAACACTGTGGATAAGGCTTATTTTTGTGGAACTGAAGGCTACACGTTTAATACTCCTATGCAAGGTAAGTCGGGTAATGAGGGGGCGAAGAATCTTTGTCCCGAGGGCTGGACGGCACTGAACAGTGCAGAGGCAAAAGATTATATTTTGTGGGTAGGAGAGCATCTCAAGTCACGGGTAATGGAGGCTGTATATACTTACTGTTGGTTTGATAAAGACGGCGAGGCAACTAATCTGCGCATATTGGGGGGATACTCCAATAAAACTGCTCCCAATGTGAAAGACTTGGCTTGTTATGGTACGTGGCCAAGTGTGGCTTGGGTGAATATCAATAAAGGGGAAACTCTCTCTATAGATGACAAGACATTCTACGATTATCATAATTGGGATGTGAAGAAGGATTACGGAATCCCCTACAGATGTATCCGTGATAAAGCAGGTTGGGAATAACTGAACGGATTCTCGAAAGGATATATATTCAATGATTAAATTTGTAAGACAATGCTAAAGAATACTTTATTTGTGATTCTTCTAATGATTTCCAGCTTATTCACGGCTTGTGCTGAAGGATATGTAAGTGATGTGCAGAAGGAGGATGACACAAAAGAAATACGTTTCAGTCTGAATATGGAGGGAGGGCTAACGATGTCCTCCACCAGGGCTTCTGTGTCTTTGGACGGAATGAAATGGAAGATATTCTGTTTTGACGATCAATATAATTATCTGTTTGACAAAACAGGAAGTATAGGGGATGCAGCAAATGAAATAAAGGTTTCTGTAACTAAAGGCGTCGTTTATCGATTCCTGTTTTTGTGTACCACAGCCGATAAATTCCCAGAGTTGGCTTCCGATAAGACTTATTGGGATTTAGAAGCGTATGCTCCTCAATTGCCGTTAGCTGATCCGATGGCGATGCTTGTCAGTAGAGGCAATGAAAAAGATGGTACACTTCGTGTAGCTGCTGCGTCTGCATCGGTGCAGGTTACTCTTGCTCCGCGTGCATCTAAGATCGTTTTGCAAAAGGATCCGGATACAGCTTCGGATATTACAGTGAATTCCGTGACTTTTGCGGATGCCGCTTCTTCTGTTCCTTATGCTCATATCGAACCTCAACATTACAGTGAATATGAGAATCTTCCGGTAGCAACCCGAAAGACCTATCAGTGTGTACCCCAAGAGGATGTATGTTATATGCTTCCGGATATGTGCGCCGGAACCTTTGGAGTGAATGCTACGCTGCATATCACTCATCCGATTTCTGGAGAACAGGACGTACGGGTAACGGTACCAGTGGGGCTTGCGCTGAATGTAGGCAGTGGAAAGACTTACTATATTGAAATGTCTGCTGATGCAAATGGAAAAGTTGCTGCTACTTGGGCAACACGTGTAGCACCCAAAACGCTGAAACTTGCTACGCAAAACTTATGGGGTAAACCGACTTCCGTTGTATTGGATTACTTCAATAGAATTGATGTGGATGTGCTTTGTGCGCAGGAATGTAGTGGGCTATCCGAATCTGATATACAGGCTCAGGGGCTTTACGTGCATACTCATTCCAACAATGGACAAGGAAAATGTAGCATTATATCGCGCTATCCTTTCTCGGGGATTACACCAAACAAGTATGGTGTTTATATCGACTTGGGTGATGGCATTGTTGTGCTGGTGATGAACTGTCACGGTGCTTTCTATCCTTACGGTCCTTATCAGTTGAATGGTATCGCATATGAAGGATATGAAGGTACGGACGATGTTGACTATGTAGTAAAAGTCAATAAAGAAGCCCGTCAAGGCATGGTGGACAAACTGCTGGAGGATTTTAATTCGTCTACCACTCCTTTTGTTTGTCTCTCAGGTGATTTCAATGAACCGTCATGGCTTGACTGGACGGAAGATGCCTTGACAGCAGGTCTTGCCTCATACGTTGTTCAGTGGCCTACCACTCGTTCTTTGTGGGAAGGCGGTATAAAAGGTGATGCCTACCGGACGATACATCCGGACCCTGTGACGCATCCGGGATTCACGTGGACACCGCGTCCGAGCAAGAAGGACACCAAAGACCGATTGGATTTGACTCTTTATACCTTGTCTCCCAACACGGAGGTGAAAAGTTGTCAGGTGATAGGAGAGAACACAGAAACGTCGGATATCGTTCTTCCTAATTGGGGGCCGTTTGAAAATGTATTCGATCACCGGGGATTACGGACAGAATTTGTCTTTACGAAATGACGGAACGGTGTACCGGAATTAGTGAGTCTCCAGACTGTTAATTATTGAGGTCTCGGGTATTAATACCTGTCGTGTAAGGTATTAATACCCGAGAATTCAGCTATTAATAGCTAACATGCCAACTATTTGTAATGGATAAACCAATGATTAACTAATGTCTTTTTGTCTGTTGCTAGATAACCTTCAAATAGGCAATATATGGCAGTTTGGGACTCAAATTTCATTTATTGACTTGTTTTTAGCATGCCGGACAGGTAGAAAACACTATTTTTGTCCTCATCCGTTTTAGACTTTTAAGATTATATAAACCAATAAATTGTAACGTACGAATATGCACAACATTGCTAAAACCTTTTTCCCGATTTTATTATTACTTTTTGCTGCAGTAGTGACAGCACAGAATGGGAAGAACAATGTCGGAAATGCGCAACGCATCTGGCTTGATTCTGAAATTGGTCATCAGGGCGACTACCAGTGGAAAATGATAAAAGCTGGAGATGCAACAGATCCCGGAGAAAAGATTTCGTTATCCAATTATGCAACTGCAAATTGGATGCCGGCCATCGTTCCCGGAACAGTTTTGAATTCTTTGGTGTATAACCAAAAATACCCGGAGCCTTATTATGGAATCAATAATAAGATTGAATCTAAATTGATACCGGATATTTCTGAAACCGGACGTGACTTTTACACCTATTGGTTTCGGACAGATTTTACAGTACCGCAGTCATTCAAGGGAAAGACTGTCTGGTTACAGTTGGATGGTATCAACTACCGGGCAGAAGTATGGGTGAATGGTAACTTGTTGAGCACAATGAACGGTATGTTTATTCAGGACTATATTGATGTTACGGATTTTGTGAAAATTGGAGGAAAAAACGGATTGGCTATAAAGGTCTATCCGGTAGATGTTCCCGGAAGTGCGAAGCCGAAATCCTGGGGAGCAGCCGGCGAATTCCATAACGGTGGAAACGGTAACATTGGTTTGAATACTACCATGTTGATGACGGTAGGTTGGGACTTTACCTTTATGGACGGTATCCGTGACCGTAATACAGGTATATGGAAAAATATTTCCCTCTATGCTACAGGCAGAGTAGCATTACGCCATCCTTTCGTTAAATCTGAATTGAGAAAACCTGATTATGATCAGGCTCGTGAGACTGTATCGGTTGAGATTATCAATCCATCGACTAGTAACCGGGTAATCAGTTGCAAGGTGAAGGGTGAAATTGTGGGTGAAAATATCACTTTCGAAAAGACCTTCCGACTGATGCGTGGAGAAGAAAAAACAGCAACCTTCTCCCCCGAAGAATTCCCGCAACTGGTTATTAACTCTCCAAAACTGTGGTGGCCAGTCAATAAAGGACCACAAAACTTATATGACTTGAAGCTGACAGTATCCGTTGATGGTAAAGAATGTGATTCTGTAAAGACAAGATTCGGTATTCGTGAAATTGTCTCGGATAGAAAAACTCCGGATAAATCACGTGTCTTTTATGTGAACGGCAAACGATTATTTATTCGTGGTACCAACTGGATACCGGAAGCCATGTTGAGAACTTCAGATGAACGTACTTATGCTGAATTGCGGTACTCCCGCCAGTCCGGTGTCAACCTTTTAAGAATGTGGGGAGGCGGTATTGCAGAATCTGATTATTTCTTCCAATTGTGTGATGAATTGGGACTGTTGGTATGGCAAGAGTTTTGGATGACCGGTGATACTCGTCATCCGCATGACAAGGCTCTCTATATGAGTAACGTGGAATCTACCGTAAAACGTATTCGTAATCATCCTTCTTTGGCTTATTATGTTGCTTCTAATGAGAGTACAGAAGTTACCGGTACTCCTGAATTACTGAATAAACTGGATGGTACACGTGGCTTCCAGATGCAGTCCGAATGTGAAGGAGTGCATGATGGCAGTCCTTACAAACAGGTAAATCCGATGCAGCATTATGAAAATACGGCCTCTCCCAGAGGAAGCCGTGTAGACGGATTTAATCCGGAATACGGTGCACCTACTCTTCCGACTGTGGAAATCCTCCGGGAAATGATGGATGAAAAAGACCTTTGGCCTATCAATAAGGAAGTATGGGATTATCTGGATGGAAATGGTTTCCATCTGATGAGTACTATGTATACAGACTTGGTGAATAACTACGGAAAATCATCATCCATTGATGAGTTTGCACAGAAAGGGCAATTGTTGGGAGCTATTAATTCGAAGAGCATTTGGGAAGTATGGAACTACAATAAGCTGGATTATGGTGATCGTTTCTGTTCCGGACTTTTGTTCTGGTATCATAACTGCTCTATGCCTCAAGTGGCTTCCCGTATGTGGGACTGGTCTCTGGAACCGACAGCGTCCCTTTATCATACTGCCAACTCTTTAGAACCATTACATGCACAGTTTGACTATCTTAAGAATACAGTGTCTGTAGTGAATGATTATTATCGTGAATTTAAGAATTATAAAGTGATAGCACAGGTTTACGATATTAACAGTAAGAAAGTATTTGAAGAATCAGCAGTGGTTAATCTGCCTTCGGATGGAGTGGTGAATGATGCGTTGACTATTCGTTTCCCGGAAAACATATCTCAAGTTCACTTTATTAAACTGATTCTGAAAGATGAAAAGGGAAAAGATGTTTCTTCCAATTTCTATTGGCGTTCCAATGACAAATATGAAGGAAGCAAGACTTTGACCGGTCCGGCTGCTTCAGGTTTTGAAGATTTGAGTAAACTGAAACAGGCAAAAGTGAAACTTACCTATAAAGTAAGAGAAGATGATAACAATTACTTTGTAGATATTACTTTGAGAAATACCTCCGGGCAGATTGCTTTCTTTAATCAGTTGCAATTCCTGAATTCAAAAATGAGTCCGATACGTCCTTCATTCTATACAGACAATTTCTTCTCCCTGATGCCGGGTGAAAAGAAAACGGTAACCATTGAAACTGCAAAAGGAAAATTGAAAGATGGAGCTGTGTTGGCACTGAAAGGCTGGAATATAAATAAGCAAGAATATAAATTGAAGTAAAAAAGTAAGAATATGAATTGATTCTGCTTTCTTTGTTTCGGTAGATTGTAGAATCAATCATTGATATTATAGAGAAATCATTTAATCATAAAAAAGAAGTGAGATGAAACTTAAGTTTATCATAGGTGTAGTCGGTATATTATCAGCATGTGGATTTACTAATGCACCTTCTTTAGATACTACTCAGGAAGAACAGGATAATAATTGGGTGATTGGTCCGTTCCATCGTCCGGAAGGAGTTAATCCTGTCATATCACCGCAGCCGACAGAATTTTATTGTCCGATGCGGAAACAGCAAGTGAAGTGGGAAGAAAGTGATACTTTTAATCCGGCTGCTACTACAAAAGACGGAAAAATTGTTGTACTTTACCGCGCAGAAGATAATTCGGCTCAAGGCATAGGTAAAAGAACCTCACGTGTTGGTTATGCTGAAAGTAAGGATGGGATTGAGATGAAGAGACTTGGTAGCCCTGTTCTTTTTCCTGCCGAAGATAATTTTAAAGATCAAGATTGGCCGGGGGGCTGCGAAGATCCCCGTGTGGCTATGACCGAAGACGGATTGTATGTGATGCTTTATACGGCATGGAATCGAAAAAAAGCGCGTCTTGCTGTAGCTACTTCCCGAGATCTGAAGAATTGGACAAAGCATGGACTTGCCTTTGATAAGGCATATAACGGTCGATTTAATAATCTTTTCTGCAAGTCAGGTTCTATTCTAACAAAATTGAAAGGAAATCAATTGGTCATTGATAAAGTTGACGGTAAGTATTTGATGTATTGGGGAGAGTATGCGGTATATGCTGCTACTTCTGATAACTTGATTGACTGGTATCCGGTGTTGGATGAGAAGAATGAACTAATGAAAATTATACAACCTCGTAAAGGGCATTTTGATAGTTTGCTGACAGAATGTGGTCCTCCGGCTGTTCGTACCAAACATGGTATTGTTCTTATGTATAATGGTAAGAATAGTGGTAAAACTGGAGATGCTGACTATCCAGCCAATGCTTATTGTGCCGGACAGCTGTTATTGGATGGTGACGATCCTTATAAAGTATTGGATCGTTTGGATAAGCCTTTCTTTGCTCCCGAGGCTTCTTTTGAGAAGAGCGGACAGTACAAAGATGGAACAGTATTTATTGAGGGACTTGTATATCACAAAAGGAAATTATACCTCTATTACGGTTGTGCGGATTCTCGGGTAGCAGTCGCCGTATGTGATGATGTAAAGAAGCTGAAGATAAAATAGTAGATTATAAAACAATGAGAATAAGGCTGAATACATATATTGCTTGTATTGCTATTTTTCTGTGTTCTTCTATAGAATGCATCTATTCGCAAAAATTGAAATGGAATTTTGGTTTATCACGTAGGCAAAGTTCCGAAGTGATACCTCATTCAAAATATTCGTTTCAGACAGCTAAACTTAAAAAGAAGGTGATAGAACCCGGAGAATTGAGTCCGCTTTCCGATTGGGAGTATCAACTATCCAAAGGATGGGAAATGATAGAAGGGTATAAAGTTAGAGCCGCCGAAAAATCAGTAGTTGCGCAAGATTTAGATACAAGCGAATGGTATTCGGCAACAGTTCCAGGTACAGTATTAACTACATTGGTGGATCAGGGTGTGTACCCTGATCCTTACTGGGGACTTAATAATTTATTGATTCCCGATACGCTTTGCCGGATGGACTGGTGGTATCGCAATTCTTTTAATATTCCTCGTAATAAAAAGGGAGAGAAAGTGAAGTTGATTCTGAATGGAATCAATTATAAAGCGGAGATCTGGTTCAATAGGCAATTATTAGGAACGATGACCGGTGCTTTTGAGAGAGGTATTTTTGATATAACTCCTTGGGTGGATTATGATAAAAAGAATCTGTTGGCCATTCGTATTCTTCCGCCTAACAATCCCGGTATTCCTCACGAGGCAAATAGGAAAGAAGGAATTGGTCCCAATGGTGGAGCATTGTGCCTGGATGGTCCTACTTTTATCTCTTCAGAAGGCTGGGATTGGATTCCCGGCATACGCGACCGAAACATGGGTATTTGGCAGGATGTCAGAGTCAAATTTGGAAATGAATTGGAAATTGTTGATACACATGTGATTACGGATTTGCCTTTGCCTGACACTACTTCTGTCAATTTTATCGTTCAGGCGGAGATTTATAATTCTTCTAAAACGACTCGTACTGCTAATTTGCATTTTAATATTGGCGGATTGTCAGCTGTTTATCCGGTCTCTTTGAATGCAAATGAAAAGAGGATGATTAAGCTGACTTCTAATGAGTGTAAAGAACTGCAAATGAAGAATCCACGTCTCTGGTGGCCGAATGGGTATGGAGAACAGTATTTATATGATGCATCTTTAAGTCTGATTTCATCAGGTAAGGACACGCTTGACGTAAAGAAGATGCGTATCGGTATCCGTGAGTTGGAGTATGAATTGTCTGCGTACGAGGATAACTCTCCTATAGTGCGTTTGAACTATAATCCGACTGCTGCTTTGCAAGATGGAAAACCCGCTTTTGATACTGTGAAACGTAAGAAAACAGATAATAAAGTTCGCTATACGAATTACGATGGAGAGTTTGTCCCTTATTTATTAAAACCAATATCTTCACAAGGAATAGAGTTGATAAAAGATTCACTGATGAAAGAATATATGGTTATAAAGGTGAACGGACAACGGATTTTTTGTAAAGGAGGTAACTGGGGAATGGATGATGGTATGAAGCGAGTTTCCCGGGAGCGACTGGAACCTGCCTTGAAGTTGCATAAGAATATGAATTATAACATGATTCGTAACTGGACAGGTGAGAGTACGGAAGAAGTATTTTATGAGCTTTGTGATGAGTACGGAATGTTGGTTATGAATGATTTTTGGCTTTCGACAGATGGGTTTAACCTCAATCCGCTGGATAACTGCCTGTTCGTTAGAAATGTGACCGAAACAGTACGTCGTTTCCGCAATCATCCCTCTATTGCTTTATGGTGTGCACGTAATGAAGGATTTGCGACTAATGAACTTGAGTACATGTTGGCCGCCACTTTAGCTAAAGAGGATGGCAGCAGGCATTATACAGGAAATTCCCGTTCATTGAATAGTTCAGGAAGCGGGCCTTGGCGTTATCAGTTTGATGCAGGCTGGTACTACCGTTCTTTAGCAGGAGGATTCCGATCCGAAGTGGGTACTCCTTCGCTACCTACGGCTGAAACAGTTCGTGAGTTTATGGCGGAAGAGGATACATGGCCCATTAGTGATGTTTGGTATTATCATGACTGGCATAATCATAGATATGGTAGTAAGACTTTTAGTGAGCTTTATAAGGAAGGGATGGATCGTAAATTGGGACCTTCTGATAACTTGGATGATTTCTGCAAGAAAGCACAATTGATTAATTACGAAAGCCATCGGGCTATTTTTGAAGCATGGAATAGTAAGATGTGGAATGATGCTTCCGGGGTGCTATTGTGGATGAGCCATCCTGCATGGCCCAGTATGGTTTGGCAGAATTACAGTTCAAATGGCGAAACTGCCGGTGCCTATTATGGCACTCAAAAGGCGTGCCGTCCTCTTCATATTCAGATGAGTCTTAATAGTCAACATAAAGTTGATATTATTAATACTACGCTGAAAGAATATCGGAATTTGAAAGTGGAAGTCGTGGTTTACGATAAAGTAGGAAAAAAGATACGTTCCTCACAACAGAAGGTAAGTCATGTGACAGCTAATGCACTGACTCCTGTAGCACAATTAGAGGATATAAAAGGTCTTCCTGATTTCAGTTGGGTAAAGCTGGTATTGACAACAAATGATGGAAAGTTGTTGGATGATAATGTCTATTGGCTCAATCAAAAGGAATGGGATGGAAAGGTTCTGACTGATTTACCGGTTGCTTCGGTGAATGTATCTGTGAAGAATTTTGCGAAAAAAGCAAATCATTATGAGGGTAAACTTATTGTGAAAAATCCAGGACAATATCTGGCAGCCGCAATAGCATTGACTTTGAGGAATGCAAAAACAGATGCGCCCATTCGTCCTGCTTATTTTGATGACGGATATTTTTATTTGATGCCCGGCGAATTTAAAGAAATCCGTTTTCAGGTGGATTGTAAAGAAGGGGTGGATAAGATGCTTTTGCGGGTAGATGGATATAATGTTGAATCGAAAGATATATTGTTGAATAAATAAAGATTAGGTATTTATGTATAAGAAGGTATTAATATTATTATTTTTTATTCCTTTTCAGTTGTTGTTTGCTCAAACGAGTATGTTGAAAGATTTCCCGGAGGGCTCTACTCCGGAGGAAATAGGTAAGCGATTGGCCTATCGTTTTCTGACAGAGAAACATGCGCTTCATGTCGGAAAATGGATTGGTTATCCGGAGACTTTCTATTGGAACGGGGCTTTACGGTATGCTTATCTTGCAAAAGATAAAGAACTTCTCAATCGTTTGCAAGATAAGTTTGAACCTCTGTTTACCGAGGAGAAAGCGTTGCAACCTATTATGAATCATGTTGATGTGAATATGTTTGGGAGTTTGCCACTTGAGTTATATCTTGTGACGAAGGATAAGAAATATTGGTATTTAGGATTGCCTTATGCCGATTCTCAATGGAAAGTGCCTGCAAATGCGAAACCGGAGGAAAAGGAATGGGCTGAAAAAGGATATTCCTGGCAAACACGTTTGTGGATTGATGATATGTATATGATTACAATTGTGCAGACTCGTGCTTATAAAGTGACGAAGGATAAAAAATATATTGATCGTGCAGCTAAAGAGATGGTGATGTATCTGGATGAGTTGCAACGTCCGAACGGTCTTTTCTATCATGCACCGGATGTACCTTATTATTGGGGGCGCGGAAATGGCTGGATGGCTGCCGGAATGACGGAATTACTTCAGTGTTTGCCTAAAAATCACAAAGACCGTCCTCGTATTTTGCAGGGCTATCGGACAATGATGGAAAGTCTGAAGAAATATCAGAATCCGGAGGGCTTGTGGAATCAGTTGATTGACCAGTCTGACTGTTGGACTGAAACATCAGGATCGGCTATGTTCACTTTTGCTTTTATCAAGGGAGTTAAGAATGGATGGTTGAATGCTGAAGAATATGCTCCTGCTGCTCGTAAGGCGTGGATAGCTTTAGTCTCATATCTTAATGATAAAAATCAAGTGAGAGAAATTTGCGTGGGTACGAATAAGAAGAACAGTAAACAGTATTATTATGACCGTCCACGCCGCACGGGTGATTATCATGGGCAAGGACCTTATCTGTGGTGTGCTGCCGCTCTAATGGAAAAGTAATTGTTCCGGTATTGAGTAGTAATTGAGGCTTTTGGGAGATATTTCTTTTGATTTGGATAATTTTTTTATTTATAGCTCAATTTCTTTTATTCAATGTGAAGGATGTTCCTTAACTTTGGTTTAACAATTTAGTACAAACGGAATCAGACAGGCTGATTCGCAATCATGTTTTATATGAGTTTGAAATATTTACTTTGTGGGATGGCTTTTGTGGCATGTGCCACTATTGCTGAGGCTTTTAATAATGTGCCGGAATCGATTTCTGCATCTATTTCTTTGAAAGTACCTGGAAATGGGGCGAAACACTATCCATTGACTTTTCAGAAATCGCAGAATAATAATGGCACTTATTATTTGGAGAATTCGGAAAAGATGCCGTTGACTGTGTCTCAAAATATAGTTACTGGTAATGATGGGCTACGTATTAGTGTATCTATCACTGCATTGGAAGATGTCTATTTTAATTACAATCAACAGATGGCAACCGGCTTCCGTCATGATGACTGCCTGTTCTATATGCCGGGGTTCTGGTATCGACGTAATCTACGTTCACCCAAAGAGGCTCCTTCATTCCATACATCAGATAGTTGGATTGTAAGCGAAGACAGGTTAAGTGCACCTCTTACGGGAATTTTCTGTGAGAAGACACAACGTTTTATGACTGTCAACAGACTGGATAAGTTTGTAAACAGCACTTTGGCCACGCATCGGGAAGGTGAGATTATTCTTTCGGATAAGACATCTTTGGGGTATACCGGATTTGAAAATAAAGGTGGTGTTGCTACTCTTTCTTTCGGTTTTCCTTATCGGGAAGCTCCCAAAAGTTATATTCGTAAATTGACATTAGCTCCGGCTGTGACTGCTTATCAGCTTCTGAAAAAAGGAGAAACTATTTTGTTGACCTGGCAAATTGTTGAAGGTGAAGTCAAAGACTATTCTGATTTTGTGCGCCATACCTGGGAATATTGTTATGATACATATTCTCCCAAGCCTGTTGATACTCCCTACTCAATTGAGTATATGAAGCAGACTCTTAGCCAATTCTTTGTAAGTAGTTTTGTTGATAAATATCCATTGGTATATAATTCGGGCATACATCTTAGGATAGACGCATGTACAAGTAATGGGCAGGCAGAGGTCGGTTTTATCGGTCGTGTTCTTCTGAATGCATTCAATGCTTGGGAATATGGCTGGGAATGTAACCGGGAGGATTTGAAGGCTAATAGTACTAAAGTCTTTGATAGTTACCTGAAGAATGGTTTCACAGAGGCAGGCTTTTTCAAGGAATCGGTTAATTTTGATAAGAATTCTGAAGATCCTGTTCATAGCATCCGTCGTCAGTCAGAAGGGCTTTATGCAATCTTCCATTTCCTGGCTTATGAAAAAGAAAAAGGACGTAAACATCCGGAATGGGAACAACGATTGAAGAAAATGCTGGATATGTTTCTGCAATTGCAAAATGCTGACGGCAGTTTTCCACGTAAGTTTCGTGACGATTTCACTATTGTAGATAAAAGTGGGGGAAGCACTCCTTCTGCTACATTGCCTTTGGTGATGGGATATAAGTATTTCAAGGATAAACGTTATTTGGATAGTGCTAAGCGGACTGCAGGTTATCTGGAGAAAGAATTGATTTCTAAAGCAGATTATTTCTCATCTACCCTTGATGCGAATTGTGAAGATAAAGAAGCATCACTTTATGCTGCAACTGCTACTTATTATCTTTCATTGGTTACTAAGGGTAAAAATTCCAAAGGATC
>OGYS01000620.1_pt1 | contig 23277 bp, 17 predicted proteins | sample 1576611 | NCBI WGS metagenome assembly OGYS01 (sample SAMEA3541571, study PRJEB24748) | human gut metagenome | biome: human gut; feature: human-associated habitat; material: faeces | place: China | collected 2012
TTACAAAAGCATACTCGTTGAAGTAGGAATGAAACATAAAGGTTTATAACTTTTTTATAAGTTTTCAGTAACGGAGAGTACATTATGAAGAAAAAGAGACAATGGTTCATGTGCCTTGGGATGATCGGAGTTTTTACGGCATCCGTAATCTTATCTGTGTTTGGACATCGAAAGGTGAAAGCACAGTTAAATACTGAGAATGCGGGGAAGATCACAAGCAGTTGGGCAGATGAGAAACATATTTTCTCATCATTTGACGATGAAAAAGCACTTTCAGTGGATGCATCCTACGGTTTTAAGATGCATGCAACAGATCAGACGAAGACGATCATAGAAGCAGGAAAGAAAGCAGTAAAACTACCAGAGATCGAGATGCCGGATTTCCTTAAAAAGTATACATGGTTTCAGACTTCACAAAATACCGCAGGGAATATTAAGATCCGAAAAACAAATATGGAGATCTATCAATGCAAAGCCGATGGAAGTAATGGCCATTGGGAAAAATTAGATTTGGTCATGACGGTTACTGGAATCGAAAAGTATAAGAATCAAGACGGTTATGTGGCGATTGGAAGCGGCATCAATGGATGTGCTTATGTTGGAATCGAAGAGATGACATTAAAAAGTGATTTTTATAAAGCAGGAACGAATACACCAGTAACGATCAAAAGTAATATGACGTTAAAGGATATTGATACATATCAGTATATCGGGATCAAAGCAAACAAGATTCACGGAGAATATGTATCAAAGAATACAAAATTAAGTTGTAAAAGATCAGGGGAAACTAGTATTTATTATGCGGATTTTCCAGACAATTACAGTAGTGAAGATTTTACTTGTGTAGGATTTACATTTGCATCAGATTCTTTTGAATATACATTCGGAAGGAGTCTTGAAAAAGCACCAACAAAAGAGGAGCAATATGTAGGATATGGACAGAATATGATCCGCTTTGACCCAGTTGACCCAACCAAAGAGGTGATCGGAGAAGATGGGACCAAGACGGAACATCTAAGAGTGCAAGATCTGGCAAAATCTTGGGATTATGAAGTCAGTCAGGTAATTGCGGGAGAAATTCCAAAGGCACATTATTTTGATAAGTTTGCATTTGAAGATCAGATCGAATCCTGTTTAAAGATTCTGGATATCAAGGTTTACGGAGATGATGAGGATGTAAGCAGTCAGTTTGATATTTCACAAAACGGCAATCTTGTAAGAGCAGAACTTAAGAATCCGAAAGATGCCGAATTTTATAAAAAATCTGTTTATAAATTAAAGATCAAAGTAAAGATGAATATTCCGGAGAATGCATCCAAAGAACAGTTAGATCAATTGCGTAAGATATGGAAAGAACATGGGCATTATAATACAAAGGAAACGATGATCACAGAAAAAAATACAGCGAAAACAATCATTAATGATAAGATAGAAATGACCAATGAGGTTCGTGTAGATATCGAGCTGCCAAAAGAAAATGTAGATACGCCGGGTCTTTTGATCAGGAAAGAGACAAAACAATATGAATATCAGGCAAAAGATGAGATCATCTATAAGGTAACAGTGAAAAATCAAAACGAAAAAGCAAAGACAGCTTATTTTACGATTCAGGATACATCCTTTGCAAGTGTGATGGATATGAAGTTACAGGATATAAAAATCAATGGTCTTGATAAGAAGGATTATATATTACAGACAGAAAATAATGGATTTATTTTGAAGTCAAAAGGTGATTATGCCCTTCCATATGGACAGACGATCGAGATCACATATACAGTAAAAAGTGGAGTCCTTACAAATGGAAAAGTGATCGATAATACTGTATCTGCATGGGCAGCAGGAATTCCAGAAACAAAGGCATCAAGGCAGGTGTATATCAACTCGCCAAAAAATAATGTGATAAAATCAGCTCCAGTACAGCTTTATAAAAAAGGAGATCATGTAACTTATCAGGCAGTGATCACCAATCCAAATCCGGGAACTTTTATGAGAAATTTGGAGATTCAGGATGAACTTCAGGCAGAAGGGATCAAGATCATACCAGGAACCGTAGCGGTTATATCTGGTGGGAAAAACATTGCATCTGAGTGTAAGATCACATTTGATCCAAGTGGAAGAAGTTATGAGATCATAACACCACTTGCACTGAAAAATGGTACGATTCCAGCAATGGGTTCGGAAGAAGGAAAGAAAACAGGATCTTATGAAAATCTTCGCATGACGGATAAGATAGAGATCACTTATCAGGCAGTGATCGAAGAAGATGGACTCGAAGGACAGGAAGTAAAGAATATCATGTACGCTGCTGCGACAAAAAACAGCAATGGAGATCTGATCCGGGAAGATAAAGAGATTCCGTCAGGAAGCGGGATGGCAGATGAGACGATCAAGGTGAAAGCACCAAAACTGCAAATCACAAAACAATCGGATAAAAAGGTTTATGCAGTAGGAGAAACTGGATATTATAAACTTCATATCACACAAGGAAAAGAAGGCATGACAGCACAGAATGTAAAAGTCGTGGATGAGTTCGAAAAAGAAGGTATGAAGGTTCAGAAGATCGAAGTAAAACTTAAAGAAAAAGATATCACATCGGATTGCAAGATTGATGCGAAAGACCATCAGTTTACGATTGAAACAGGAAAAGATCTTGGTGAAAATGATGTGATGACGGTAACTTATCAGGTTGTATTTGAAAAGAGGATTGAAGGAGCCGTGAAGAATACAGCAGTTGCAGGAAGTGATAATACAGAAGATGATCAGGATGAAAATACAGTCGTTGTAAAACCACCTGTGTTAAAGATTGAAAAAAGTACTGCGCATAAGTCTTACAAAGAAGGACAAAGCGGAGAATACAAGATCCGTGTGACACAGAGAAATGAGAATATGACAGCACATCAGGTAGTCGTAGAAGATCATTTTGAACAAGAAGGAATGGAGATTTCACAGATCCGTGTAAAATACAATGGGGAAGATATCACCAAGCAATGTGAGATCATAATAGATGAGAATCTTAGAAAATTTAAGATCATCACAGGAAAAGATGTCAGTGACAAAGATGAACTTCTGGTAATATATCAGACAGCATTTAAGAAGATGATCACAGGAGATATCAAAAACATTGCGGAAAGCTATAGTGATGATGCGGATAAAGTCAGAGATGATCAAGTGGTAGTAATGGAAGCTGTACAGCCAGCATTGATGATTACCAAGAAGGTTGATAAAACAACATATAAAGTTGGTGATATCTGCGAGTATCAGCTGGTTGTTACGCAGACGATCAAAGATGCGATCGCAAAAAATATTGTGATCGAAGATCAGCTTTCAAGAAATGGAGCTAAAGTGATCAAGAACAGCATTAAGATTTATGCACCAGATGGGTCAGATATTACCAGACAGTGCACGATCACTGCAGGAGAAAATAAGTATGTCATTGAGACAGGAAAGAATTTATCTTATGATGAATCCATAAAAGTATCGTATCAGGTAAAACTAAAAGAAGCATCACTTTCTGGAAAGACATTAAAAAATACAGCGACAGGAAAAGCAGATTTTGTCAAACCAGTCAGTGCAGTACGTTTAGTGAAGATCAAAAAAGAATCGAAATCAACAGTGACAACGGGAAATAAAGCAGATCGATCCAATACTTCTGAATATAAAAGATCACCAGGAACAAGGGATGCAGCGAGCACACCAAAAACAGGAGATTCGTTTGATGAGAAATGGATTTTTGCATTGTTGGCAGCATCTTTAGGTGGAAGTTTTATATATTGGAAAAAGAAGAAAAAACACTAGTAATTCTAGGGACAAAGCCTTTACGAAACACTGAGGATAAGGTACAATGAAAGAAAAATGTTGGGAGTGAGCGTATATGGCAAAAGATTTTTTCGGACGTCTGGAAGAAACGATTCAGACCACAGGGAAAGCAGCGGCGCAGAAAGCTAAAGAAGTCGCAGATTCCGCAAAAAGACACAATGATCTAAGAGTCGCCAAGAGAGATTTAAATGATCTGTACCGTCAGGTGGGAGAGAAGTATTTTGAAGAACATATGGATTACCCACAGGCAGAGTATATTGACCTGTTTAATCTGATCGAGAAGCTTCGTGGAGATATCGAAATCCTGAAGCAGGAGATTGACGGAGGAGACGACGAAGCGGCGGAAGAAGATATCGAAGATATCGAGGAATAAACTATTAACAAACACAACAAAACAGTGAAAGAAGCTTGTAAAGATTTATCTTTATGAGCTTTTTTTCATTTAGGAGGAATTTATGATAGATACAATTGGAATGACAGATATTGGGAATGGGAGACCATCCAATCAGGATGCTTATCTGTTGCGTCAGAAGGAAAAGAATGGAAAGCTTTATCTGCTCGCAGTCGTCTGTGACGGCATGGGAGGTTTGAAAAAAGGAGAGATTGCCAGTCATTATATCGTGGAAGTATTAAAACAATGGTTTGACGAAACGTTGTTTGATGGATTAGAAACTATGGGAATTGATATGATCGAGCAGAATCTGATCGATCTGATCCGCAGGATCAACCAGAATCTTTTGTTAATGAGTCGTCGGATGGAAGAAACAAAATCCATGGGAAGCACATTAACCTTATTGTTTGTTGAAGAACATGAATTTTTTGTTTTAAATGTCGGTGATTCGAGAACTTACTGGTTTGACAGGGACCGTAAATTTGTAACGACAGATCACACTCTGGCAGAGTTGGAACTGCGTGCTGGACATCTCACAAAAGAACAGGCAAAAAAAGATCCGAGAAGACATATTCTGATCCAGTGTGTAGGTGTGACAAAAGATATCCGGATTGACTGTTACAAAGGCAGATTAAATCCAGGAATGGAGTTTTTATTATGTACCGATGGCTTTTATGGGCTGCTTGAGGAAGAAGAAATCTATCAGGTAGAGGCATCAAAAGAACAGATCAAAGAATGGGTGCAGAAATGTTTTCAGAAAGTAAAAAGAAGAGGAGAATTAGACAATCTGTCCTGTGTGATCGTCAAAGTTCCGAACAAGAAATAGGAAAGATTTATCACCAACGTTATCAAGTCAGAAAAATACTTGGAGAAGGCGGAATGGGTAAAGTTTTTCTTGCACTGGATCAAAAGACAGGAAAAGAGGTTGCTGTGAAGATCGTAAAGGATCAAAAACAGTGGGACAGGGAGAGGGTGATCTTGCAAAAATTAAAACATACCAAAGGTGTGCCGGAATTATTTTTTGCAGGAAAGGAAAAGGAACTTTTTCTGGTGATGGAATATATTCTTGGAAATTCGTTAAAACGATATGGCAGAGTCTGTGGAAAACTTTATAAAAAGAAAAGTTTATTGTGGATGATCAAGATCTGCAAAGTGCTGAATAAGATTCATGAACAAGGAATCATTCATATGGATCTGAAACCGGAAAATATCATGCTTGATCGATCTGGAAATATATACTTGATCGATTTTGGAGCGGCATTGTTTGCGGGAGAAAAATTAAGTGGATATGGAACCAAAAACTATGCATCAAAAAAACAGGCAAAGACAGAAGAAAGAGCAGACATTTATTTTGATATATATAGTTTAGGAAAAACAATGGAATCTTTATTGAAAGCAACAGATGCTGTCCAAAAGATCATAGAAAAATGTCTGATCGATGACGATGCAAAAAGATATCACAACATAAGGCAGATTCAGGCAGATTTTGAGAGAATATTGAGAATCTGTCGTATGAAGAAAGGGTTCATGGTGGTGATTGCTGTTTTTTGTATCCAGAATCTTTGGAATCAGATACAGAGGGAAGAGAAAAGAGAGAAAGAAGTCATTGTACAGAAAAAGTCTCAAAGAGAGATAAAAAAGGCAATGGCTTATTTTTATGGAACGGATCAGATACAAAAGAATACACAATTGGCACGAGTGTATCTTGAAAGATGTAGAGGGATGAAAAAGAATGTGTCATCGTATTTGGTGCTTTTAGATGTTTTAGATGGCAGGAGAAATGATATAAGTGCGGAAAAACTTATGAAGATCGTACAGGATTGTCAGACCGATGTGCATGATTTCTGGTCGGCATATTTTTATCTTCATTTTTATACAGTAAATACAGCAAAACTGTCAGAGAATGTATGGAAAGAAGCAGAAAAAATGTTAGAACAGATACAAAAATATCCACAAAAGGAAGAATATCAGAAATTAGTGGAAGCAGACCGGATCAATTTATATGAAAGAGAAGCAGAAAAAGGAGATGATAGAAAGTTTTTAGAGGAAACAGACCGAGTTTTCAAAGAAAATTTTAAAGGAGATCCTGCATGGAAATTGTATGAAAGAAAGCTTGTTTATCTGGAATCAAAACAGCCAGATATCAGCAGGGAGTTTGAACGATTTCTAAAGAAATATCCAAAAGTTATGGATGCCTATGTGGAGTATAGTATTTATTTATGCAGGAACAATAAAATGACACAGGCACAAAGGGTCTATAGGGAAGGTAGAAAACAGACAGGAATGACAAGCAAAAGAGCAGAGGAATTGAGGAGGAAACTTGGGTTATGATCAGAAAATATAAGATATATATCATCATGGGAATCACAGTACTTCTTCTTTTTATGGTTTTACCGGTCGATACGAAGGGAGATTGGGAAATCCCTTGGGACATTACTCTGGAAGGAGAAGGGAATGATCCTGCATTTCGAAGCAGTACAGTGATGGAAATATTTCTAAAAAATGGGACAGCACCAAAGGATATTACAGTTTTCGTGAATCAACAGAAAATAAATCCAATCTGGGATTACGAACAAAGTACACAGATCAGTTTTCAGGAAGAAGGGATTTATAAGGTTCATATTGTTCATAAAAATGGATATGAAGAAATAAGGCAGGTTATGGTCGAATTAAATAATCCAACAACAGCCAAGATCACAGCGGGAGCGTATACTCCAGGAGCATGGAGCAAAAAGAATGTGGTATTGGAAGCTTATGGAGCCAAAGCAGTTTCTGATATTCAATTTTATGAATATAAAATAGGACAAGATGAATGGAAGCAGATGAAAAATAACAAGTTAGAGATCAGCAAAGATTTTGATGATCTTGTTTATATCAGAGCAGTTTCGAAGGCTGGAAGAGAAGGAGTGATCAGTCAGATTCCAGTGAGAGTATGGAAACAAAAACCAGAACTTGCAAAGATCCAATGTGATCAGGAATCTATTGGTGGATGGTATTCGAAAATTCCTGTTTTCTCATATGATCTGAAGGAAAAAGAAGGACCACAGGTGCATCTTTATGCGCAGCTTACAGATTTGAAGACAAAAGAGATACTGACAGGAATCGATCAGATTCCTAGGATCAGGAAGGATGGAAGATATCAGCTTGACATCTATACGAAAGATGAATCTGGAAATCGATCAGAACAACTCTACCAAACGACTTGTTTTGTGGATACAGATAATCCAGAGATTTTTGTTCGCTATCAAAATCCAAGATCAGAAATTTTAAAATACCAGAAAGCTCAGATCATAGTTAAGGATGAAAATCTGAAAAAGGGAAATATGATCTTAAGAACATCGGGGAAACAGGTAAAGCCATGGAAGTTGGAAGGTGATCATTATGAAACAGAAGTTATATTTTTAAAGGACGGAAAACAGACATTGTCTGTTCAGGCAGAAGATCTGGCAGGAAATAAGATGATCATACAGGAAAAGTCGTTTATCATTGATACACAAAAACCAAGGATTAAAATTCAAGGAATTGACAATGGAAGATCATATTCAAAGCCTGTAAAAATTCAAGTAGATGTGAAAGATCAAAATCTGAATCCAGATAAGACATATATTTATCTTAACGGAAAGAAGATGAATTCCGTTATGATCAAAAAAGATGGATATTATACCATTGATGTGAAAACTGAAGATCTTGCAGGAAATCAAAATAGGTGCAGCAGAAAATTTACTGTCAATCAAAAAGGCATACAGATTCATTTTCTGCAGGAGGATTTAAAGGAAAAACAGATATCAACAAAAAATCTGAAGCCAGGATTTCGCATTGAAAGTCTGGAACCAGTGCAGGTAATGGCATTTCTTGTGAATGGGCAAAAAAAGGAATATCAATGGAAAGAAGATAAAGTTTATATAAAAGATCCTATCACAGAAAATGGGAAATGCAGTGTCAGTCTGCATGTAAAAGACAGTGCCGGAAATGAAAAAACAAGTGAAGAAATACAGTTTTTTTATGACACACAAAAACCAGTGATCAAAATAGAAGGGCTTGATCAGAAATCTGAATGTGAATATGGAAAACAGATCGGCATCCTTCTGGAAAATAAAACAGATCAGTGGGAGAAGGTTATTTTGGATGGAAAAGAACAAAAACTGGAACATCATAAGATCACATGGAAAGAATTGGCTCCTGGAAAGCATGTTCTTCATCTGAAAGCAGTGGATCAGGCAGGAAATAAAACTGATCAAAGGATCACATTTAAGATCACAAAAGTCCTTCCAAAAGCAGTGAAACAAATTGTGGTAAAACAAGATAAAATACCATCAAAAAAAGATGAAAAAAAACAAAAACATCCCAATTTATGGCTTTTATTTCTCATAGGAACAAGCATTTTCGTATCTGTAAAAATGTTTTGTAGTTATAGGAAATCCAGGCATTCTTGAATCTTTTTCATTCTATGTTATAATAAAGGTTACGTATATAGTTCAATCAAATGGAGGAATGGATATTATGGCAGAAGAAGTAAAAGAAACAAGAGAAGATTTCGAAGCACAGTTAGAAGAATCTTTAAATAAAGCATCAACAAATGAAGACGCAGTATGGAACCGTTTAGAGCAGATGAAAGAAGATGGGGATGTTCTGGCATTGACAGTTGGCGGTGTTGTAAATGGTGGAGTTATCGTTTATGTCGAAGGAATCCGTGGATTTATTCCAGCATCTTTATTATCAACAAAATATGTAGAAGATCTGAACGTATGGTTACAGAAAGATGTGGAAGCAAAGATCATCACAGTAGAACCAGAAGAACAGAGACTTGTCTTATCTGCAAAAGCTGTTGAGAAGGAAAAAGAAAGAAAAGAACGCGAGAATAAGATCAATGAATTAAAAGTTGGTACAGTTGTAGAAGGTACAGTTGAAAATATCATGCCATATGGAGCATTTGTTGATATCGGTGATGGAATCAGTGGATTAGTTCATATTTCACAGTTAAGCCAGAAGAGAGTAAAATCTCCAGAAGAAGTTGTGAAAGAAGGAGATGCTGTTACAGTTAAGATTATTAAAGTCGCAAATGGAAAAGTAAGTTTAAGTATCAAAGCATTAGAAGAGGATAAAGAAGCAGCTAAGAAAGCAGAAGAAACTGGTGTGGAATACACAGAAGATGCAGCTGGAACAAGTCTTGGTGACTTACTTGCAAATATCAAATTATAGGAAGGAACATATATGGCAGGATCAGGTTTTGGCACAAATTTTCGAATTACAACATGGGGGGAAACTCATGGTGCAGGCGTAGGTGTCGTGGTAGATGGATGTCCGGCTGGATTACCTCTTGAGAGAGAAGATGTTCAGAAATATCTGGACCGCAGAAAACCAGGGCAGTCAAAGTATACAACACAGAGAAAAGAAGGAGATCAGGTTGAGATTCTTTCTGGTATCTTCGAAGGAAGAACAACAGGGACTCCGATCTCCATGGTTGTATATAACAAGGATCAGAGGTCTAAAGATTACAGCAATATCAAAGATATTTACCGTCCAGGACATGCAGATTTTACATTTGATATGAAATATGGATTCAGAGATTACCGCGGTGGCGGCAGATCTTCTGGACGAGAGACGATCGGACGTGTAGCAGCAGGAGCTGTAGCAGCGAAAGTTTTGAAAGAACTGGGAATTGAGATCAAAGCTTATGCAAAAGCGATCGCCGGAATTGAAGTATCTAAGGATCATTTTGACTTTGCGGAGATGAATAACAATCCATTTAACATGCCAGATAAAGAGGCAGCAAAACTTGTACAGGAGAAAGCAGACCAGATGATCAAAGAGATGGATTCCATCGGTGGTATCATTGAATGTCAGATCACAGGAATGCCAGTTGGAATCGGGGAAACCGTTTTTGATAAACTGGATGCAGAACTTTCGAAAGCCATTATGTCCATTGGATCAGTAAAAGGCTTCGAGATCGGAGATGGATTTGAGGCTGCCAACCTGCGAGGGTCAGAGAATAATGATGATTTTATCTGTGTTGATGGGAAGGTAGAAAAAGAGACAAATCATTCTGGAGGAGTTCTTGGAGGAATGAGTGATGGAAGTGCTATCGTATTCCGTGCAGCCATCAAACCGACACCATCGATCGCACAGACACAGAAGACAGTCAATCGTGATCTTGATAATGTAGAGATTGAAATTCATGGCCGTCATGATCCAATGATCGTGCCAAGAGCTGTAGTTGTGGTAGAATCAATGGCAGCTGTTACGATTCTTGATGGAGTTTTAAAGAATCTTGGTGCAACAATGGATAATATTAAGAAAATTTATGGTGAATAAGAATGTATGAATTAATCAAAAAAGACGGAAGAGCAAAAAGAGGCCGTTTAACAACGGTCCATGGTGTGATCGAAACACCAGTATTTATGAATGTCGGGACTGTAGCAGCGATCAAAGGTGCAGTCAGTACAGATGATCTCAAAGATATTGGAACACAGGTGGAGTTATCTAATACATATCATCTGCATGTAAGAACAGGAGATAAGCTGATCAAGGAATTTGGAGGGTTGCATAAGTTTATGCACTGGGACCGCCCGATCCTTACAGATTCTGGCGGATTTCAGGTGTTTTCATTGGCGAAGCTTCGTAAGATCAAAGAAGAAGGCGTTTCTTTTGCTTCTCATATTGATGGAAGAAAGATTTTCATGGGACCAGAAGAAAGTATGCAGATCCAGTCAAACTTAGGATCAACGATCGCGATGGCATTTGACGAATGTCCGCCACATCCTGCAACAAGAGAGTATATGCAGAATTCTGTTGATCGTACAACAAGATGGTTGAGACGATGCAAAAAAGAGATGGACCGCTTAAATTCTCTGGAAGATACAGTCAATCCACATCAGATGTTATTTGGGATCAATCAGGGTGGAACATTTGAAGATATCCGAATCGAACACGCCAAAGAGATTTCCAAGATGGATCTAGATGGATATGCATTAGGTGGACTTGCGGTTGGAGAAACACATGAAGAGATGTACAATATCCTTGAAAAGACAGTGCCATATCTGCCAGAAGATAAACCAACTTACCTGATGGGGGTTGGAACACCGGTGAATATTTTAGAAGCAGTTGACCGTGGAGTTGATTTCTTTGATTGTGTATATCCAACAAGAAATGGCCGTCATGGACATGTATATACGAATCAGGGAAAACTTAATATGTTCAATAAAAAATACGAACTGGACCATCGTCCGATCGAAGAAGGATGCCAGTGCCCAGCCTGTAGAAGTTACAGCAGAGCCTATATCCGACATCTTTTAAAAGCAAAAGAAATGCTAGGAATGAGATTATGTGTCTTGCATAACTTGTATTTTTATAATACAATGATGAGTGAGATTCGTCAGGCAATCGAAGAAGGCAATTATAAGGAATACAAGAAACGTAAGATCGATGGCATGATGAACCAGTAATCTTATTAGAAAGATGGAGGAAGAAAATGGATCAGGTTACAATGACAATTCTGATGTTGGTTGTTTGTTTTGGATTAATGTACTTTTTAACGATCAGACCACAGAAGAAAAAAGAAGAAGAATTAAAACAGATGATGGAAACTCTGGAAGTTGGAGACAGCGTGTTGACAACAAGCGGATTTTACGGAGTTGTTGTAGATAAAGTTGATGAAACAACGATCATTGTTGAATTTGGTAACGACAAACATTGCCGTATCCCAATGGAGAAATCAGCAATCCAGGCAATGGAAAAAGCGAACGCATCATCATCTGAAGAATAAGATGAATATTTGATCAAAAGAAAAGAATCTGAGACAGAGAATAGTATCTGTATTTCAGATTCTTTTTTTGTTTCTTAATATTAATTCATCAGATCATCAATCAAATGATCTGGGACAAATAACGGTCCGCGTCCGGTTCCGATTTCAATATCTGGTTTATTCGTTCCATGGAAGTCTGATCCTCCAGTTGCAAGAAGATCATATTCTTTCTGCCATTGGCGAAGTTTTGTGATCTGGCCGATATGATGGGAAGAATGATAAACTTCGATTCCTGCGAGCCCTTCTTCTTTCAGATCATGAATGAGATGTTTGGTATCTTCATTTGAGAATTTATATAAAAATGGATGTGCAAGAACCGGAATTCCGTCAGCATCAAGGATTAATCTTAAGCAATCTTTTGGATCAAAAAATGGTTTTGGAACATAATATTTACATTTTTCACCAAGATATTTGGAAAAAGCCTGATCCATGGAAGAACAAATGCCTTCTGCGATCAAAGTTCTTGCAAAGTGAGCTCGTGTGATCACAGTATGAGGATCACCATTTTGCAGTTTTTCAAGCGTGATCGGATAACCGTCTTTTTGAAAGAGTTCGATCATATCAAGATTTCTCTGAAACCGTTTGTCGCGGAGCATGTTGAGCGTTTGATTTAACTGCTGATCCTTATAATTGATTCCGTATCCTAATACATGAATCTCACGATGAAGTGCATCACATGAAATTTCAATTCCAGGAATGAATTTCAGATCATCTGGAAGATCCATAGCAAGAATTTCCGGAATTCCATCGACAGTATCATGATCTGTCAGAGAAAATCCATATAATCCTTTTGCTATCACTTTTTGAACAATCTGTTTTGGCGTAAAAGTTCCATCGGAACAAGTAGAATGTATATGAAGATCGATCATAGGAAAACTCCTTTCGTATTTTTAATGTCAGTTTATCACAAAAAGGTATAGATTCAAAATACCATTCATAGATTAAATAGAAAAAGGAGCAATTGTTATGGACATGGGGAAAAAGGGACTCTATATGATACAAAGTCTGGTATTTGCCTACATTGCCACAGGAATTTTATTGTGTCTTCTTGCATTTATCATCTATCAAAGCAATGCAGGAATGAAGATCGCGAATCTTGGAATCACACTTACATATATTCTTGCATCTGTTTTTGCTGGCATGCTGATCGGAAGTAAGATCGGAAAAAAGAAGTTTTTATGGGGATTTGCAGCAGGAATGTTATACTTTATGATCTTGACTTTGATCTCATGGATTTTTCAAAAAAATATCGTTCTGTTTTCCACAGAAAGGATCACAGCATGTTTCTTATGTATTGCAGGAGGAACTTTAGGTGGAATGCTTGCTATTTGAAAATGAATATGATACAATATAGCAAGTTATTTTATGAGAATCAGGAGGACGATAAGATGAAACATATTAAAACTCTGACAAATAAAACATTACAGAACACAGTGAAAAAAGGTGGATGTGGTGAATGCCAGACATCTTGCCAGTCAGCATGTAAAACATCTTGTACAGTAGGTAACCAGACCTGCGAACACAGCAAATAGTCAAATCGAACAAAGACTTTGTGCTTGAGGCGTTCCTTGTGGGCCGCCTCATTTTTTCGATGAAAGAAAATAACAGATAAAGGGAGAAAGAAACAATGGTTCACCAGTATAAAAATAATGGATATAACATGGTCCTTGATGTAGCAAGTGGATCTGTCCATGTGGTTGATGACCTGACATATGAGGTGATTGCTTTATATGAGGATCATACATTAGAAGAGATCATCAAAGAATTATCATCCTGGGATGAGAAAGATGTCAAAGAATCTTATGGAGAAGTTACAGAATTAAAAGATGCAGGTGTATTATTTACAGAAGACTGTTATGAAGAATACATTTGTGGATTCAAAGATAGACCAACAGTTGTAAAGGCACTCTGTCTTCATATTGCACATGATTGTAACCTTGCCTGCCGATACTGTTTCGCAGAAGAAGGAGAATACAAGGGAAGACGTGCATTAATGAGTGCTGAAGTTGGTAAGAAAGCATTAGATTTTCTTGTAGAGAATTCAGGAAACCGTAGAAATCTGGAAGTTGATTTCTTTGGTGGAGAGCCTTTGATGAACTTTGATGTAGTGAAAGAGATCGTTGCATATGGACGTTCTTTGGAAGAAACACATGATAAGAAGTTCCGTTTTACATTGACAACAAATGGTGTATTACTAAACGATGATATCATGGAATTTGCCAATAAAGAGATGGATAACGTTGTATTAAGTGTGGATGGAAGAAAAGAAGTTCACGATTACATGAGACCATTCCGTAATGGAAAAGGAAGCTATGATTTTATTATCGACAAATTCAAGAAATTTGCAGACAGCAGAAACCAGCAGAAATATTATGTAAGAGGAACTTTTACACATCATAATTTAGATTTCTCAAAAGACGTTATGCATTTAGCAGATGCAGGATTCGAACAGATTTCTGTAGAACCTGTTGTAGCACCAGATACAGCAGATTATGCAATCACAGAAGAGGATCTTCCAATTTTGATGGATGAATATGATCTTCTTGCAAAAGAAATGATCAAAAGAGAGAAGGAAGGAAAAGGATTTACCTTCTTCCACTTTATGATCGACTTAACAGGAGGGCCATGTGTTGCAAAACGTTTATCCGGATGTGGTTCAGGAACAGAATATCTTGCAGTGACTCCATGGGGAGATTTATATCCATGCCATCAGTTTGTAGGAGAAGAAGACTTCTTAATGGGTAATGTTTACGAAGGAATCAAGAAAGATGAGATCGTCAAAGAATTCAAGGCATGTAATGTATACTCCAAAGAAGAATGTAAAAAATGTTTTGCAAGATTCTATTGCAGTGGTGGATGCAGTGCAAACTCTTATAACTTTAACGGTACGATCGATGGAACTTATGAGATTGGATGTAAATTAGAGCGCAAGAGGGTAGAATGTGCATTAATGGTAAAGGCAGCATTGGCATTAGAAGGGGAGACGGAGAATGAAGAAGCGTAATAGCAGTGGCAAGTATATTGCAGGGCTCATTTTACTGATCGCTTTGTGTGTATTTGGAGCATTTATCACAACCAAGGGAATTACAAAGAAGAAGATCGGTCGAGCAAGCAATATCGAACTTGGATTAGACCTTGCAGGTGGAGTTAGTATTACATATGAAGTAGATGGCAAGAATGTATCTGATAGTGATATGAAAGATACTGTATACAAACTTCAGAAGCGTGTAGAAGGGTACAGTACAGAAGCAGAAGTTTATCAGGAAGGAAAAGATCGTATCAATATCGAGATTCCTGGAGTAACAGATGCAAACAAGATTTTAGATGAGCTTGGTAAACCAGGAACACTTTCTTTTGCTGTCCAGAAACAGGTAAAAGTAAAGAAGAATGGAAAAACAACGACTCAGACAACATTAGATACTGTATTGACAGGTCAAAATGTTAAGAAAGCCAAAGCTGTAACTAATCAGAATCAGACAACTGGTAAGAAAGAATATTTAGTTGCACTTGAATTTGATGCTAAGGGAACAAAGGCATTTGCGAAAGCTACAAAAGCCAATATTGGAAAACCAATTTATATTATCTATGATAATCAGGTGATCAGTGCCCCAAATGTACAGGAAGCGATCACAAAAGGAGAATGTACGATCGATGGTATGGAAAGTTATGAAGCAGCAGAGAATTTAGCTTCATCAATTCGAATCGGTTCCTTACCAGTGAAATTAAACGAATTACGCTCTAACGTAGTATCTGCGAAATTAGGAGTGAATGCGATCCAGACAACGGTCAAAGCAGGAGTCATCGGATTTGTACTGGTATGCTTGATCATGATCGCATTTTATGCAGTGCCTGGTGTGATTGCGTGTGTGGCACTTGCGATCTATATGCTGATGATGTTATTAGCACTGAATGGATTTAATGCGACACTGACATTGCCGGGACTTGCAGGTATCATCCTCGGTATCGGTATGGCAGTTGATGCAAACGTTATCATTTATGCCAGAATTCAGGAAGAGATCGGGGCAGGAAAGAGTACAGGAGCAGCGATCAAATCTGGATTCGGAAAGGCAGCATCAGCGATCATCGATGGTAACGTTACAACATTGATCGCAGTATTAGTTTTATGGTTTAAAGGATCAGGAACGGTCAAAGGATTTGCTCAGACACTTGGAATGAGTGTATTGATCTCTATGTTTACAGCACTTGTGATCAGCCGATTCCTTGTATATGCGGCATATCATTTTGGACTTCGCGACAAGAAATGGTATGGAAAACCAAGAACGATCAAAACAAGAGATTTTGTCCGTACAGGTAAGAAATACGTTGCAGTTGCAGGTGTGATCATTTTGATCGGACTTGCTGCACTTCCAATGAATCGAAGCAAGATTGGATCAATCTTGAATTATGATCTGGAATTTTCAGGTGGTACAGCATCTACGATCACATTCAAGGATGACCAGAAAGTCAATGATTCTTTAGAAAAACAGGTTGTGAAAGCTTACGAGAAAGTCAGCAAGTCAACCTCTGTTCAGAGTCAGAAAGTAAAAGCAAATAATCAGATGGTTGTAAAGAGTGTAGAATTGAATCTGAGCCAGAGAAAACAGATCGAAAGTACATTAAAGAAAGATTATAAAGTAAAATCTGTAACAACAGAGAATATCAGTTCAACGATCAGTAATGAAATGCAAAGAGATGCATTTATTTCCGTTGTGATCTCAGCAATCTGTATGCTGATCTACATTGCAATCCGATTCAAAGACGTGAAATTTGGATCCAGTGCGATCATCGCATTGATCAATGACGTATTGGTCGTATTTGCAGCATATTCTGTTGGAAGATTATCTGTTGGTGGAACATTTATCGCATGTATGTTAACGATCATTGGATATTCTATCAACTCAACGATCGTTATCTTTGACCGTATCCGTGAGAATCTGAAACTTCAGACGATCCGGACAAGAGATGATATCAAAGCACTTGTGAATCAGAGTATTTCAAGTACATTGGTTCGTACGATCAATACAAGTTTGACAACATTTGTTATGGTGTTAGCGTTATTCATCTGCGGAGTATCCTCCTTAAGAGAATTTGCATTAGCATTGATGGTGGGTGTGATCGGAGGAGCGTTCTCTTCTGTATTTTTAACTGGACCACTTTGGTATATGATGAAGACGCGAATTGGATCAGATGTGATCAAAGAAAATCAGGCAGCCAGTCAAGCACAGCCAGAGAAGATCACAGCGAATCCAAACCGCAAGAAAAAGAAGAAAAAGAAAAGAAAATAAAACATTCAAAAAGAGTATTCAGTAAATACTGGATGCTCTTTTTTATGAAAAATGGAGTAAGATGATGGAACAGTGGTATCTGTATAAGAAAAAGGCTGATTTTAATCAGATTGGAGAAAAATTTAACATAGATCCAGTGATCGCACGGCTGATCCGCAACAGGGATGTGGTTGGGGATGAACAAATACAGCAGTATCTGTATGGAGAACTTTCAGATATTTCAGATCCTTTTTTGATGAAAGGCGTCAAAGAAGGAGTTGAGATTTTGAAGCAAAAGGTACAAGAGGGGAAAACGATCCGTATTATTTCAGATTATGATGTAGATGGAGTTGTCTCAAATTATATTTTGTGGAAAGCGATTCATGATCTTGGTGGAAAGATTGATTTTCAGATTCCAGACCGCATGAAAGATGGCTATGGAATTAATGAAAATATCATTGAAAAAGCAGTGGAAGACCAGATTGATACGATCCTTACCTGTGATAATGGGATTGCAGCAGCAGATGCAGTTGCATATGGCAAAGAACATGGACTGACAATGATCATTACGGATCATCATGATGTGCCATTTGATACCGATGAAGCAGGAGTGAGAAAAGAGGTTCTTCCACCAGCAGATGTAGTGATCAATCCAAAGCAGGAAGCATGCAATTATCCGTATCCGTTACTTTGTGGAGCAGGAGTGGCTTTTCAGTTTATGAGGGCATTTTATCAGGCAATGGAAGAAGATGAAAGCCAATTGGAAGAGTTGTTATCCATGCTTGCGATCGCGACTGTTTGTGATGTGGTAGATCTGACAGGAGAAAACAGAATCTTTGTCAAAGAAGGATTACGCCGAATCAAAGATACACAAAATATCGGGTTGAAAGCATTGCTGAATGTGCATGATCTGATGGATAAACAGATACAGTCTTATGCACTAGGATTTATTGTTGGACCATGTATCAATGCGAGCGGACGTTTGGAATCTGCCGAAAAAGCATTGAATCTATTTCTGGAAGAAGATGAAGAGAAGGCAAAACAGACAGCAGAAGAATTAAAAGAACTGAATGATCTTCGGAAAACCATGACAGAAAATGGTGTAAAAGAGGCACTGGGACAGGCGTTTGAATATGAAGCAAAAGGAGATAAAGTGCTTGTATTATATCTTCCAGAATGTCATGAAAGTATTGCAGGTATCATAGCAGGAAGGATCAAGGACCGCTTAAATCATCCAGCATTTGTCTTAACAGATGCAAAAGAAGGAATCAAAGGTTCTGGACGTTCCATCGAAGGATATTCCATGTTTGAAGAGATGATGAAAGTCAAAGAGGTGTTCACAAAGTTTGGGGGACATCCAATGGCCGCAGGATGTTCTTTGGAAAAAGAAAAATTACAGGAATTCCGCAAAAAGATCAATGAGAACTGTACCCTTGAGAAAAAAGATTTTGCAAAGAAAGTACAGATTGATATTGATATGCCAGTTGATTATATTACCATGGATCTGATCCATCAGTTATCTGTTTTAGAGCCATTTGGAAAAGAAAATAAAAAACCATTATTTGCACACAGAAAGTTAAAAGTGGAACGTGTGAATGTTTTTGGAAAAAATAAAAATGTGATAAAATTAGCATTAAAGAGTAGTCAGGGAACTAGGATTGATGGCATGATTTTTGAGGATGAAGATGAATTTCGAGAGAAAATGGGAACAGCAAAGTATATCACATGTACATATTATCCAGTGATCAATGAGTATCAGGGATATAAAAGTCTTCAGATCAACATTCAAAATTATTTTTTTGTGGAGGAATAGCATGAGTAAGATAAAATTAGTAGCGATGGATCTAGATAATACACTCTTAGACAGCGAGAAACAGATTTCAAAACACACAGAAGAAGTTCTAAAAGAAGCGATCAGAAGGGGTGTTTATATAGTTCCAGCAACAGGACGTATTTTTAAAGCAATTCCAGAATTTTTAAGAGATATTCCAGGCGTTCGATATGCAGTTTGCTGTAACGGGGCAACTGTTTATGATCAGAAAGAAGATAAGATCATATATACAAATCATTTACCAAAAGAAACGGTATTTTCGTTGTTTGATATTTTGGAAAAATATCATTGTACACGTGATATTTATCAGAATGGGCAAGGGTATATGGAACGATGCTATTTTGACCATCTTGCAGAGTATGGTGTATCAGATCATGTATTAAAACTTGTGAGAGATACAAGACTACCGCTGGATGATCTGCGAAAGTACATTGAAGAGCATCCGCTGGGAATTGAGAAGATCAGTGTATTTTTTGATGATATGGAAGAGCGGGAAACTGCAAGACAAGAATTAATCGAGAAAAATATTGCGAGTGTATCAAGTTCTCTGGGAAATAACATTGAAATAAATCAGATTGGATGTGATAAAGGAGATGGACTTTTACATCTGGCAGAGCAAATTGGACTATCTATGGATGAAGTGATGGCATGTGGAGATGCAGGAAATGATACGATGATGATCAAAGCTGTAGGAACCGGTGTTGTTATGGAAAATGGACAACCTGATCTGAAAGAGATCGCAGACTTTGTGACAAAGACAAATAATGAAGATGGTGTTGCATATGCAATTGAAAAATTAGTCTTTGAAGCATAAGATGTGAAAAAATGTGAACATGGATCATGACTATTCATTTTTATTGACGAGGGTATCCAAAGTGGTATAATAAGTATGTTTAAATAGTTAGGGGGAACAATGAAAGATGAGAAAAACACGTAAAACAGCAGCTGTAGTAGCTCTGTATACGTTTTTGATGCTTGGATCAGTGTCTGTGGTCAGAGCAGATCAGCCAGTCACAAGAGAGCAAATAAGCAGTGAACAGACTGAGACCAAGACAGATTCTTCTGCCCAAACGACAGAAAGTGAAGCAACGACAGAGACAACAACACAGACGACTCAGGCAAAGCCGACAACGGAAGCAACAACGCATACGCATACAGCGGCAACGACACATACAACGGCTTCAGCAACACATACAAAGAAACATACAGTAGCAACACATACAAAGAAACAAAAGACAAAGTCTGATCAAGACAAGAAGAAAGACAAAAAAGACAAAAAAAACAAGAAGAAAGACAAGAAATCTATCATTCCAAAAGTATATAATGACCATAGTCTTGAGATGAAAGATAAGAAAGAGACGATACAGGGATTTATTTATTTTAATCAGGCAGATGCAGCATGGAATGACAATGGATATCAGATCAAAAGCAGTGGATGCGGACCAAGCGCTATGGCAGTTTGTATCAGTTCGCTGACGAATAAATGGGTAACTCCAGTTGATACAACAGTATGGGCATATAAGAATGGCTATTACAGTAGTGCTGGAGCAAGTCATGAGATGGTCCCAGCACTGGCACAACAGTATAAACTGGAATGTCATGGACTTGGAAGTGATGTCAGCAAGGTTAGAGATGCATTGAAGAAGAAGCATCCAGTAGTAGCACTGATGGGACCAGGATATTTTACGAAGAAAGGTCATTTTATCGTATTGGTTGCGATCGATGATAATGATCAGGTAACGGTTGCAGATGTTGGAAGCAGACAGCGTACACAGTACAAATATCCACTAAAAGAAGTGATCGCACAGACGAAGTCAGCATCAGCAGGAGGTCCATGCTGGGAGATTTATTCTGATCAAAAGATATCTGCGAAGGCTGATAAGAAGGCAAAGCAGCTGAAGGCTGAGAAGAAATATAGAAGCAAAGAATTTAAAGCAATGTATAATGAGATCAAGTCAGTATTGCAGAAGAATTATCAGTTAGCGGTTCCACTAAAGAAAGGAACACTAGTTAGTGAAGAACAGTTTGTTACGATCACATCCTTAGGAATCAACGATAAAGTTTCCGTAATGGATGCGAGCAAGAAGCTAACAAGTGATGTCGACCTTGACACAGTAGTAGATGAGATTCAGACAGAGGCAGTCAAGGATTCTTTTTGGAATACGATCATGATCGCACCTGACAAAACAAATTTAATATATAAATAATATATATATCACATAAAGAAAAGCACAGAATCATTGAGTATGATCAATGATTTCTGTGCTTTTTCTATTCTAAAAAATAGGAGGAAAGAAAAATGAAGATTCAAAATATGATCAAAAAAATAACGATTGCTGTATTATCTGCAGCAATGATGCTTGCACCTATCGTTAATATCAAAGCGGCATCAACAGATGTGGTCGATACAAGCAAAACCGGATCTATAACGATCCACAAATATGACATGACAGCAGCAAAACAGGCCGGTGTTAACACCAGTCAGTTTACACCAACAGGAAAACAGGACGCTGCTGCGGAAGCAGCCTTGGAAAAATATGCGATCAAAGGTGTGGAATTTAGTTACCTGCGAGTTGGAAATGTTGAACAGCAGAGTGAGAATGGAAAGATTCAGATGATCTATGAACTTCCAACCACAATACAGCAGATTTTGGATTTGACATCTTCTGATGCAGCTAAAACAGAAGGAAGTAAGACATATTTCACAAGCCAGCAGATCAATGAGAAACTTGCCAAGGCATTAGAAGATAATACGGTAACGAAAGATAAATTAGAAGATTACATGGGAAAGAATGGGACAGCCATGGATGAGACTAATGCTAATGGTGTGACAAGTAAAGACAAATTGCCACTGGGTCTTTACCTGATCGTTGAGACAAAGGCACCAGAAAATGTAACTTACACAACAAATCCATGGTTTGTACAGTTGCCATCCACGGATTCTAAGGGAGATGACTGGTTCTATGATGTGATCTGTTATCCAAAGAATGAAACTGGAAATCCAACACTTGACAAAAGAGTACGCAATAATCCAGATCAGGACAATGTAACAACTGCCAATACAGACAGACTGGCAGATTTTACTTCTGCAAGACGCAAGGAAGCCACTTCTTTTTTATTTAAACTTCATTCATCGAAAATACCATCAGAAGGTCATTCGGCTCTTTTTCAGCAAAACAACCGCTCGCCGAAATAATGACACTATTTGAATAAGTAGAATATCTTGTTGGATAATTCATCCGTATATTCGTCTTTAGAAACATCTTTCGGTCGATCAAACTTAATCCAAATAATCGAAAAATCATATTCCCACGCTACTTTCGCTACGGCATTGAACGTATCCGGATTACGCTTCCTACAAGCGCATACAATCACCTGACACCCCATCTGCACTAACTTTTCCAAATTTACATAAGTGTAGCATATTTGGTCTCCCTGGCTTAAAAATCCTGTAAGCCCGTATTTGGTAATCCCCGTAAGAGAAAAATCGACCACATTGGAAGGAGACGGCAAAGGCCCCCACACCGATGTAACGCCAGAGATTATTTTACTGCCTGCCAATTTATTGAAAGTCTTATTGATTGTCGTTGTTTTTCCTTCATAGGCATCACCCAGAACGGCAATGATATATTTTTGTGGCAGCATAAATAAAATCTATTAAACTTGCATGCAATACATGTCCATTCAATTCTCTTCGATGCCCAGCTCCTTGATCTTGCGGTAGAGCGTACGTTCGGACATGAACAATTCGGCGGCGGCCTCGCGGCGGCGCCCGTTATTGCGGCGCAGGGCGCGGATGATCTGCTCGCGCTGCATGTCGGCCTTGGTCATCTCGCGCGGCGGCTCGTCGGTGACATCCTCGCTCTCGGCATAGACCGCCGCAGGGGCATAGGCCGAAGCGGAGCTCTGGGCCGTGGTCGGCAGCAGCGCCTTGACGTCGTGCACAGGCCCGCAGGGTGCCTGGGTGTTGTGCATCAACTCGGACATCATCCGCTTGAGGTCGTTGATGTCGGCCCGCATGTCGAACAGCACCTTGTAGAGCAGTTCGCGTTCGGTGGACATCGTGTCGTCCGCGCGCATCCCACCCATCGGTGCGGGCGTCCCGCCGTCCTGCGGCGGAAGATAGCGGGACACAACCGCCTGCCCCTGCGCTACTTTGACGGACACAAGACCG
>OGYS01000632.1_pt1 | contig 22843 bp, 21 predicted proteins | sample 1576611 | NCBI WGS metagenome assembly OGYS01 (sample SAMEA3541571, study PRJEB24748) | human gut metagenome | biome: human gut; feature: human-associated habitat; material: faeces | place: China | collected 2012
GCTAATACCTTTATTGCTTCCATTACAGATCACTGAACAGATCAGCCTTGTATACGCCGTTCTCCAGCATCTTCTTGAAGCTGTCCTTTACAGCTGCGACATCTTCATGGTAGGTCATACCATACCAGGTATCGTTGGTTTTCAAAACCTTTACAAACATCTTTCCCTGCTCTAGTAGCTGACCGATGAAAATAGGAATCAGATACTCTGCCTTCAGCGGATTGCCCGGCACTTCCTTTTCAAAGAACTCTTTGAATCCTTCCTCCAACACAGCCAGGAAGTCAGGAGTCAAGCCCCACATGTTCATGGAAACCAGAGAATTCACATCGACAGCCACACCGTCTGCCTCTGCTCCGGTTGCAGTCTTCACGATATTCTTTGTTTCCACAACCTCAGTCAGGTTGTTATCCTCATCCATCTTGCAGATACCACGGGTCACACCGCCATTATCGGACAATGTGTTCTTCAGCACAAATCCCGCCATGCAGGACTTGCCACCATTCACCAGATACTCATGGACTGCCTTGAAACCTTCTTTTCCATAGTAATCATCTGCATTGATTACAATGAACGGGGTCTTTATTACGCTCTTTGCTGCAAGCACAGCCTGACCAGTTCCCCACGGCTTTGTACGTCCTTCCGGCAGAGTTCCCGGAATATCGTTAATGTCCTGAAAAGCGTAATCCACAGTTACATTATGAGCAGAGCAAATAGCTGCGATACGATCACCGATGACCTCTTTGAATTCCTTCTCGATATCCTTACGGATAATAAATACCACATGATTGAAACCAGCCTCAATCGCATCATGGATTGAGTAGTCCATGATGATATGGTTGGCATCATCGACCGATTCCAACTGTTTTATTCCTGTTCCAAATCGGCTGCCGATTCCGGCCGCCATGATAAGTAATGTTGTTTTCATAATCTCTCTCCTTACTGTGCTCGTGCTGCTTTTATCGGACATACCTTAATGCACTGATGGCAACGAACACATTTACTTTCATCTATCTGCGGATACTCAAAGCCTTCTTCGTCCTCGACCATAGAAATAGCCTCTTTCGGACAGATGGCATAACAAGCTGTACATCCACAGCATTCTTCCTTTCTTTTATATAATACTGGTACTTCTTTTTCCACCATTCACAACAACCTTCCTATTCATTTCACTATTGCCATAACCACCTAATTCTTTTATTTTTATTTCCAGCCCAGACGAGCAATGCAGACAATAAAAATGCAGACACACCAACAAACATAAATTTATGTATTCCTTCTGGGAAACAAACTGCTAATGTTGGAAAACATTCAAACGCTCTGACAAAAATATAATGGCACAGAAACAGTAACGTGCTCATAGATCGGAACCATTTTCCCAAAGATCCAATATGCAAAGGTAGCATAATAACTGACTCAACTACAAGCACCGACACAACAGGTAGCAACAGTTTTCTCCATTCGTACTGAAAGTACACTCCCACAACATAAAGTATAAAAGCTGAGATTGTGCAAATGAATACTGTTTTTGTTTGAGGGATTTTCTGGATTAGCGTCCCAAGCATACAATAAAACATCCCCATAAACACACCATTTTTTATTGTCTTTCCCCAAATCATATAATACAATTTCCAAAATCCTGCATATCCATTGACAGATGCCACATCCAACTGTTTTTGAACAAAGATACCGGCAATAAAGAATACAACTCCTATCAACATGATCCAAGTATCGTTAATTTTCGATTTCTTCAATATCAAAATCAGAATCAATCCAATCAGTAATGCATTCAAATACCATAGCTGCGCATCACCGATAAAAAATACGGTTCTGAACCACTTCAAAAGTACGCCAAGCATACTACTTTTACTCAGTATCAACCTGCTCGGTAAAAGCACAACTGACCAGACAAAATATATTTTCAATGTTTTCAACAGATAACTTATCGCATATTCTTTTTTCTGAGCTTCGTTTTCTAGTTTTTCAATTCTGTTAAAAAAGAAATAACCTGCCACTATAAAAAAAAACGGAACCGCTAAGCTATCAAAAGAATTAACAATACTTGCTAAAATCGGATGTACGGCAGCCCCCACCCCCCCGCATGAATATGAATAACCGCAAAGGCGAAAACAAATTTAGCCAGATCGATACTATCCATTTCCTGCTTGTTTAATGCTTTTCCACTCATAAATACTCCTTTCCTCAAGTTTTACTTATTAAGTGCTGTATTTTTCGTTTTGCTCTTCTCAGAACCTTCTTTATATAATTTGCAGTTCCATTGTCCCCATATGCTCTGGCAATATACGAAAAAGATTTATCATTCACATCGTTCCAAAACTGTTCTCTTCCCTCTGGTTTTGGAAATGGGGCTTTCAAAGGTGGTTGCATACTATCTTCAATTCTTGTGCTCTTCCACTTCAATTCAATCTTCACATTTTCAAAGATGCTATCAGCCTTTTCATTATTAACTAGGACCAATGACACTCCTTTATTATCATCGAATTCCGGAGCAGCCTTTTCGATTCCCCAATAATCTGCTATCGTAATATCTCCTGGATGCATGATGGACTTATATGGACATTCATAACAACTCGGTCTAAGAGCCATGTGACCATAGAAGAGATTCTTAAAAATCGGGCTACTTACATTTTTTCCATTATCAAACCAAATGGTTTCAACATGATCTTTCCATCCGAAATCCTTCTTGTTTCTAAAGTCAACCTTAACAACTTTTCCATGATTCTTATGTTCCTGCCATCTAAGGTACTTATCCCAAACAACAGGACTCGGAACTCCATGACAGACAATATCTATGCATATAAGGTTGTCATAATCTTTACCAAGAAAATGCTTTAATCCAGCGACTTGACAAGAAGTTCCAGAGAATAGCACCTCTCTTTTTGCATTCAAATCTTCCTGTACTTTCTTATATGTATCTCCCATTTTACTTTGGATATACTTTGAACCACGCATTTGATTTCGTCCATCTCTGCTATCAGTTCTCACATGAACAGCATGAAAATCATCAGTTAAAACGCATCCATAAACAGTACCACCATCATCCAAAACCAAGTCTGACAATGCCGTGAAAATACCACCAGAACGTGAAGCTGCCCTGATTTCTTCGTCTTTATGCTTTACAGCATATACCTTAGGCTGCGACCAATTCATTATGCCGCCCTCCTTTCGGAGTAGTCAACATAATAAATCAAATCAGGATTTAAGGTTTGCCCCCCCCGATTGATATTAGCTTAACAAGCTTGTTTTTGATTTTCGTTTTTAAGGGAGTTGTTCCATATTTTTTCATAACGAAATCCACTCCTTTCCTTTGATAATCATTCCAAAATTCATCTCTCTGCTCTGATCTTTTAGTAGGAGCTTCCAAGTTCGCCTGCCAGCATTGTTTTGTATCGCTTAGTCTATACTCCAACTTCACTTTGACTGTCTCAAAGAGCTGCTCTCCTCGGTCTGTGTGGATCAGGAAGATTGAGTTGCCTTTTTCATCATAGAAGTCCGGAATTGTTTCCTCAATATGCCAGAAATCTCCGATTGTCATATCCGTCTTTCGTTCAGTTGTCGCATACGGACATTCATAGCAGGACAGACGTAATGCACATTGGTTATAAAAGACTTTAACATAATCCTTTATCAGATGCTCCTGACCGCCAGCTGTTACATATGCCGTCGGAGCTTTCCAACCATTCCGCTTATCCTTAAATGTCAAATATGTAATCTTCCCATACTTTTTCTCAGCAGACTCAGCATATTCTTTCCAGAGCCTTGGACTCGGCGATCCATGACAGATAATATCAACTATCCATACTCGTTCACGGAATCCCTTCATTTCCGCAAACTTACGAAAACCATCGGCCTGACATCCCATGCCGACAAAAAGCAATCGTTTTTCCGGATGATTAATCAGCCAGTCCTCTGCGATCTTATAGATTTTTCCTGGCTTGCTCTGCATATATTTAGAGCCAATAGACTTGTCACGTTCTTCTCTGTTTTCGATTAGTTGAAACTCAGTGGCGTGATCTTCATAATTGTACACAGCGCAAACCACGGCATCACCGTTATCCAGAAAACAATCCGAAAGAGCTACAAAAGCTCCACCGGATGAACTGCGTAACAGAGAAGCCCTATCTTTCAATCTTCCAGCATAAACTTTCGTTTTCACTTCTGTTATCAAACTGCCACCTTCTTTCAGCGGTCTATTACTGCCGCCATTTTTATCTTGTCAACTATCATCAAAAAAATCAATGTTGTAATGTAAACCACGATTGGCGCAATGAACTTATAGATGCCGTACACACCCACTTTATGGGCAACCATACCAATACAGGTAATAAATATCGGATGCAAAATGTAAAGCCATGTGGAATATTTTCTTCCAATCAATGCTAGTGTTTTATTACTCCCATGACATTGCAAGGTAAATAAGAATACCGTAATAGCCAATAAGGTCGTACTGATATAATGATCTCTTGCTGAATTAACATTAAGGCTAACCAGAGCAAATCGTTCAAGCAGTGATGTCGCAGAAAACACAATCAAGAAAATAGTCAAGACTTTCTTTTTGACTTTTTGCCCAAATCCATTTCTAATCAACCGCCCTATACAGAAATAAGGAATACCAACGAACAAGAAATTGCGGACAAGGATATAAGGAAATTCTCTTCCAAGCAACAGAACAGAATATTTTCCTAGAATTAAATCTCCCATCAGTAAAAACGGTGCCGCAAAAACAAGGCATTTTTCGATTTTCAGCTTATCAAAGATGTGCATAATAATCAGCACATACAGGATTGCTCCCAAGTACCAAAGATGCCCCTTCAGCGGAGACTCATTGAAAGCTATAAATTTCAGCACATTTTCAATCGTAAATGTATCAAGCAAGAAGCTCATGTTTCGGCTTAATACGGCATAAAAAGAATCCCACAGCAGATAAAGTACATTTGCTTCAAGTACCAATTTAAAAATCTTTTTTATCTGCCGAGTCTCGCCGTTTTTTCCTCGACATCAAAGTAGAAGTATCCGGTTATCATAAAGAATACTGGTACAGCAATTCTAGTCAATGCTGTAAAATATTTTCCAATTACTCCCGGAAACGGTACATGAATACAAACAATCAGAAAAGCACAAGTTGCTTTCAGAATGTCAATATTATCTGCTCTGCTCTGCTCTGCTCTGCTCTGCTCTGCTCTGCTCTGCTCTGCTCTGCTCTCAAGATTGTCCTCCCCAACTCACACTATTTCAAGTTTTATTTTCCAAGACGGCTCTTCACCAGATTTACACCCGATTTCAGCATGTCCACATTAGTTAAAACTGCATAAACTGCAGTAATACAAAGTGCTGCAAATTGGATCATCCTATTTCCGCAATAGTATGTTCCTATGAGCATCCCACCAATAAGGACACTGCCAATAATAATAGGCTTTCTAATTTTCATGTGTACAGTTTTATTTACGTCAATATAACGAAAAATAAACATTGAAAGAAAGGCAATCAGCGTTGAAAGGGATGCTGCAAACACTTGTATCTTGTTAATTAAAATCAAATCGACTGCGATGTTAATAATAGCCGCTGAGATTGATGTGTACGCAATCTTTTTTGCGTTTTTTTGTGCCACATAGACACAACTATATAATCCAACCAATACACGGAAAAGCATCGCATACATTAAAATCAAAATCTGATTATATGCAGCGCTGTATTTTAGATTAACCATTATGGGAAAAACAAAAGGCATACAGGCAACAATACCAAAACAAGCTGCTGCAAATAACTTGAACAATGATGTCATTGTTTCTGTCAAAAATTCATCCCTATCTTCATCACCATAGTGCAATGAAACTGTTTCTGTCCAAGATAAATTTAAGATATTATAAAAACTTATAAATACATTTGGAAATTTGTTTGCAACAGAGTAAATTCCATTTGCTGCTGTTGTAAGAAAATGTGCAATAATTGTTCGATCTGAAGCATTTACAACCCACCAAGCCAAATTATTTGGAATTAGCGGAATGGAGTACGTTCCAACACTTTTAAATATACTCAGGTGAATATTTTTTGGAGAAATATATTCCCAGCATTTTGATGCAAATATCAAATAAATTAATGTAACAATCTGTGCAGATAACGTGGAAACAAACAATCCTTGGAGTCCCATTTTCAAAATAACCAAAGCAATAACATTTAATATTGTCGTTGTTGTTGCCGAGATAAAGGATGCTACCGTATATTTGACACTTTCTCCTAATCCCCTTACAAACTGCAAGAACAGTGCTGTAAATACCTGTAAAATCACATAAAGCAAAAGGAAGTATGCATTTTCGATATGTAATTTGGGAGTAATTATTAGATACATACCAAAATAGACAACAGATTGCATCATACTAGAAAACAACAATGTTGACAAAAGTTTGCTTTCTTCTTCTTTGTTCCCACGGTAATCTAACATAAACCTAAATAGTCCTTGATCTAGTTGCCAGTTTACCAAAGGCAATAATAAAGCTGAATATGTGACTAATAAATCAAATGTACCATACTCTTCCGTTGATAAAATTGCCGTATATAAAGGCAGTAGGAAAAAGCTAATACACTGCGTACATAACTTTCCCACTGTCAGTATGGCCGTATTTTTTGCTAATTCTGTTTTACGACTCATTAGTATCTCCTATAACAAGTTCTGCCTTGATATGTGGCTATAAAATACCAAGGCAGAACTGCTTATTTTAATATCCTATCAATGTAATCCAGTGACCTGTGACGTTCGTTGTCCAGTAGTAAATTCACTACATTCCATTCAATTTTTGGTATGTTCAATCCATTTGCAGATTTTCCTTTTACAAGTCCACATTTCTCTAACTTGAAAATATTGAGAATATTAAGAACCCTATCTTTTCTTTCAATCTCTGTTTCCACATAAAAAGGTGTGTTCAAGATAATAGAAAAAGCTGTAGCATGAAACGAATTTGTTACTACACATTTTGCACCTGCAATCCACTGCAAAAATTCTGCTGGACCTGCAGCTCCAATGTGCTTAACATCACGATATTTAAACCACGTTTCCTGATCCCACAACATAAGAAGTTCATAGCCTGTTTCTTCGCTTAATTTTTTAGCAAACTCCAGCGCCGGTTCAGCGGTCTTACTATATCCCATTTTGAAAAAAAGGATGTAATCTTTTTTTACTGGCTTTGCCGCCAAACGCAACCAATTGCTTTGGGTTGTGAGGAAAACCGGATCTAATACAATTTCAATGTTTTTTTCTTTTAATCTTTGATTAAGAGCCTCTTTGGATGCACTTTCTCTTACCGAGATATTCTTAAACCTTTGAAGACACTGAATCATTTCATTCGATTCATCTGTTGAAAAATCAGCACCGCCTGTACTTGCTGCGTAAGCTATTTTTTCTACTGAGTCATCGATCTCCGGCAGAAAGTAGTGCATATCATGCTCAGTAAGATTGTAATTCCATACCTGATCCGAACCTACAATAATTTTTTCAAAGGAGTTGCAAGTCTTCTCAAAAGAATCTTCACTTTGGCATTGTCCTGAACAAATTGTATTTTCTTCTCTGAATGACTGAAACTTTGAATTTCGCTTGATCTTATCCGGAATTCTCAGTATGCTTTTAATAATAACTTTCGGATGCTTACTTTTGAATGGGCTAATTGAATAATCCTTATAAATAAACTCTGGCTCATAATTTATAAGTTCACATTCTGTACCACCATGTTCTATAATTGTCTTTTGTAATGATACAGCCTGTAGCAATGCACCAAAATTATTTGCAGAATGAAAAGTTAATATACCAATTCTGCTCATACATTTTCTCCCACGAATTCTTTCTTACATTTCTCTAGTACAGCAGCAATAACCTGATCCATATCGTAGTACTTGTACTCGCCCAGACGACCGCCGAAAATCACTTTATTCTCTGCATCTGCCAACTTCTTGTACTCAGAATACAGCAAGCTATTCTTAGCATCATTGACCGGATAATACGGCTCATCCCCCGGTTTCCATTCACTGCTATATTCACGGCTGATGATAGTTTTCGGCAAGTCATTTCCATTCTCATCCTTGCCGAACTCGAACCACTTGTGCTCGATGATTCGGGTCCACTGCGTCTCACGGTCCGTGTAGTTGACGGCAGCATTGCCCTGGAAGTTCGGCTGGTCGAGCAGCTCCGTCTCGAAGCGCACCGAACGGTACTCGAGGGTGCCCAGCTTATAATCAAAGTAGGCGTCAATGGGGCCGGTGTAGACCACCTTGTCAGCCAGCGCATCCAGCTCGGACTTGTGCTCCTGATAGTCCGTATTCAGGCGCACCTTGATGCCGTCCAGCAGGTTGGCAATCATCTTGGTGTAGCCGCCGATTGGGATTCCCTGATACAAGGCATTGAAATAGTTGTTGTCAAAGGTCAGGCGCACGGGCAGGCGCTTGATGATGAAGGCGGGCAGATCTTTGCAGTCGCGGCCCCACTGCTTCTCGGTGTAGCCCTTGATGAGCTTCTCATAGATGTCACGGCCCACGAGAGAGATTGCCTGTTCTTCTAGGTTTTTCGGCTCGCCGGTGATTTCCTTGCGCTGCTCCTCAATTTTGGCGGCAGCCTCCTCCGGCGTAACCACGCCCCACATCTTATTAAAGGTATACATGTTGAACGGCAGCGAGTAAAGCTCGCCCTTGTAGTTGGCTACAGGCGAGTTCGTAAAGCGGTTGAACTCGGCAAATTGGGTGATATAATTCCAGACCTTTTTGTTGTTGGTATGGAAGATATGTGCGCCGTACTTATGGACGTTAATGCCCTCAATGTTCTCGGTATAAATATTGCCCGCAATATTGGGGCGTTTATCAACAACTAATACAGATTTGCCATGTACCCTTGCTTCATGTGCAAATATTGCTCCGTAAAGGCCGGAGCCTACTACTAAATAATCATATTTCATATTCTACCTCGCATATTTGATGTAAAAGAGATGTTAATTGCCACTGCGACTGCATAGAAACAAAAAGTCGAATCATATATAGGATTTCCTGTCATTCCATATAACAACACAAAAAATTGAATTGCAAACGAAACCGATAAGGCTAATTTTATACTTGTCAATTCGACATCACGTTCTTGATGACTAAGATAATTAATATTTTTCCATGTTATTACTATACTTGATGCCATTGCCATAATAAACACACAGAAACCTAAAAGTCCTGTTTCGCATAATAATTCAAGGTATATATTATGACACCCAGCAGTGGCACCCGTTAACGTACTCAAGCCGGATTTATATCGAAATCCATACCATCCGATTCCCAATATTGGATTTTGATTAAAAATAGAGCGCGCCCTATCCCACATAAGAATCCGCAATAAACTTGCATTATCAGATCCGGCTGTTTGAAATCGTTCAAATACTCTTGCAATATCTGGAACATAATCCATAAGAAAATTCAATCCTATCAAAGCAGCCACCGCTGCCATCATGAGCTTGAAGGATTTTAACAACCTTTTTTCAGGATTAACAACATAATAAACGACTATTAAAGTTGCTACGCCGAAAAGCAAATGTGCTCTTTTAGATGTAAGAAGAAGTGCGATAACTGTAGCAATACCAGCTATCATTATATATTTTCGCTTCTTTTCGTGACCATTTAAGGTCAAAAATACAGCCCATACAGTCAATAAAACTATTGTAATATATGTTCCATTTTGAGAGTAATGATCTGCAAGAGCCGCTCGATACCCATACAATCCGTCTTGTGTTCCATCTTGATATTGTTTGTAAGTTGTATTAATAAAAAGCTGATACAATCCATTATTCACAAAAAACAAAAGAGTTGCAATAACATTTGCTATTCCTACGGCTGTTATTATTTGGGGTGCCTTTTTTATCCAATCACAACTTTTAACGCTGGCAAATATGAATAAGTAAGCGCCTATTAATCTTATTGAATTGTAGTAGCCTCCACTCAAAAATTCTTGATTTCTAAAAAGCACAAAGAAAAAACAAAGCATCCAAGGTATAATAATACTTCTTTTCTTATAATACAGCGGTAATAATAAAGGTATCGCTCCAGAAAGAACCAAAATATATAGTCTCGCTTTATAAGGCAAAACGAACTGAGCAATCCCCCAATAATTTCCTGCAATCAGCAGCGTAATTAAACTTAGCGTTATAAATAATGTGTGATTAATTTTTACTTTCATTTCTACTCCCGTCCTCTATATCGTATTTTTTTCTTTTCACCAATTTCAAGCAAGAGTAGAAGTATAACGCAATATTCTTATCATACAAAAAAAACTTCAGTCTCTTTTTGAACGGTTGAGTATTACGTCTGTTTAAAACTTCGATCCATGGAGCAGTATGTAAAACTTTTGAAAATTCAGACACTTTCTTATTGAATGGGTCAGTATTTTCCTCTGCTAAATATGCTCTAAAACATATATGTTTTAGCTTCATAAGTAACCAATCTGTATATGCGGCATGCACAATGCCTGTTGAAGCACCATACTTTTTTTCCAGAATATCCACTGGAAGAGTTAATTGTCCCACGATTTTAGGATTATATTTATTCAACACACTATAATCATTTTGAATATAATAATACCATTTTTCATAAAGCATTCCAATTCGGTAATCCTTAGAACTATTTAACATGGTTAATGCCCAAATAGTATCTTCGCCAACTGCAACTCCTGGGATAAATTGATTTTCCAGTGCAATCTCCTTCTTCAGGAAATGTGCCCAACATCCTTCTCCATTAAATTCCCATCCATCCTGATCAGGTCTCCACCTCTCACAGCTTTTTGAAAAAATATGACACTCCAATTCTTTTTTCTTATGATCATCCAACAGTTCAAATTTTACGTTCTTTTCTCTACTTGGAAAAATACTTGGCCTTTTATCTGTTGTATTTATCATTCCAACTATAACATCACAATCATAATCCTCAACAGCTTGGACCGCGCTTTCTAGTAACCACGGAGTTAATATATCATCACCATCAACGAATAAGATATACTGTCCTGTTGCTTTATTCACTCCAAAATTACGAGCTACTGAGACCCCTTCATTTTTCTTGTGAAACACACTTATACGAGAATCTAACTGAACCAACTCATCTAGTCTATTACCGTAATAATCTTCACTTCCATCATCAATAATAATCACTTCAAAATTGGGGAAAGTTTGAGCAAGGATACTATCCAAACATTTTAATAAATCTTCATATTTTGTATTAAAAACCGGAATAATTATACTTACTATCATCGGTTAACCCTCCCCATATCTTCTATTTGATGCGATATTCTGCCAAACCAATTCGCTCACAATTTTGTTTTCTACCGTTATACCACATCAACAGTTTGTTTTTTTGTTTATTTAAAACAACCGTAGGCTTGTAAACTGCATCTGCATCCCAGGATTTTTTTTCTGGTGAAATAACAGGATTATCCATACTTCTAACCCAATTATGTATTCCGTCATTTGACTCTGCCATACAAACTCTAGCTGTATCCACATTTTGATATCCAATGTAGAACATATAGTATCTATCATTTTCCTTCAAAATATCGCATCCGCCTACCTTGCATTGATCATACTTTTCATTCGACTTTTCAAGTATAGGGTTATTTGCATACCTTTCCCAGTTAATGCCATCTTTACTTTCCGCATAGCAAAGAACATCTGGTTCAAATTGCTCACCAGCTGCATACCACATTTTAAAGATTTTTTCATCTTTGTCCCAGAGAACACACGGATTCATAACCGAGCCTTTTTCGTATGGCTCACTCGGAACAAGAATTGGTTTTTGTTGCATTCTTGTAAATCGAATGCCATCATCACTTGTGGCGATGCCTATTGCACTATTATTTCTACTTTGTCCAGTGTACCACATCAACCATTTTCCATCTATTTTACAAACAGAAGCGCGATTAACCCGTTCTTCCCAGCTTCCCTTATCCCCTGCTTCTAAAGCAACTTTCCATTTTTCCCATTCTGTACCATCCGTAGAATCAGTACATATTATTCCGCTATTTTTTCGTTCCGAGACAAAAAGGCGGTATCTATCTTCTATCATTACTACAAATGGATCAAACACGGAGGCTGTCGTTTCATCGCCAAACACTGGCGATCCATATTTTTCCCAACCTCCCTGCTGAGGAGCGTAATCATAAGTTGCTTTTTTATTATGGATATATTCAATTTTTCTTCTTACCTTTGAGAATACGCTGCTCATCAAAAGTCTCCTATATGTCATCTAATGCTTGCTGCAATTTCTGAAATAATATTAATATAATTTTTTGCAAATTTTTCAACAGTGAATTCATTATTAAACATTTCAATTATTCCAGCTTTGGCATCGCACAATTCATCTACTGGCATTTTTTTAATATCCAATATCCTATCTTGTGCTTCTTCCAACGTATCATAAAATTTTATTCCCGGTTGCTTGAACTGTTCAAAATACTTATTCCCGCCTGTGCGACTCATTACAACGGGTACTCCAAGTGAAAGAACCTCTAATAATATCAAATCAAAGTATGTTTCATGATTTGGCAATACAAAAACATCTGAAGCGGCAATAAGTGAATGTGGATCATTTGTCCATCCCACCTCAATCCAGTGATCGTTTTTCAATCCCGTCATCGGTTCTTCTTTTCCAGCTATTAGAAAATATACATTCTTATCCGCAAGGAGCTTTTCTCCAAGTCTTTTTAAGTCAGCATATCCTTTTATTTCATTGTGCCTTCCGGCATAAGAAATCACAAAAGCGTTGTCTGGAATTCCGTATTTCTTTCTGAAATCTTCTCTATTTACTTTTGCTTTACATCCAACTATTCCAGTTGGCATATAACGATACTTTTTTTCTTCTCGGAGTTGTTCATAACCTTCCCATGTATGATAATATGGTTCCTCCGCTTCCTTACATGGAAAAATAATATAATCTGCGCGCTTAAAAGAATAGGCATCCATTTCTTCAATTCTGTCAACCCATTTTTTCAACATCTTATAATCAAACGGATTCAGCCACGCTAGTTTTTCCTTAAACTTTGCGCACGGAGAATGCGATGTTAGAATTACAGTTCCCTTATAATTTTCCAAAGTTTTTCTACATAAATACATTGCATCAATTGAATGGAAATGAATCATATCATATTGATGTAATTTCTCGTCTAATGGATACGCCTTTTTTTCATAAAAAATGTCATCAACTGCTCTTCTAAATTCTCGCAAACGTTTTGGTATTTTGTCTTTATTTTTGACAGTATCCCTTAAACTTTTAGGTGCCGCTTCATAAAAAGAAACATCTATCGGAAATTCCTCCTTGTTCAATGTATCTAAGCCCTGTCTCAAATTAAATAGATACCCTGCCGGACCTCCTACTGGTTTAAGCATACTTTCTGGATAGTATATTAAAAGTTTCTTTTTGCTCATATGTTTTCCTCCGTTACCGTTGCCGACTCGCAATTACATCTTACCGTCTTTTACTGTAATCATGAAAGCCTGTGTTTTTTCCCCCCCCACGAACAATATACTTAACGATAGATTTTACTTTTTCTTTCGCCACAATTCCTGGTGCTGTTTTCACCAAGGCTTTTCCAAAGTTATTGTACCTGTTATAGTTTTCAAAGAATTGATCACGCGATTTACTGCATTTTGAAGGTTTATTTAACTGTTCATTATGTGAAATCGCGTTATTGATGTCGACATCTAAAAGGTTTAATCCAGCACTCTCAATCAGCTCTTTACCTTTTTCACTCTGACAAAGAATTAGTGACACACCATTTTTCACTTCTCCACTTAGTTCGGTTCCCCAAGAATCTCCCAGCGTTATATCAGATACTCTGTCTAAAGTAGCAAACTTACACGAATAGCAATTTTCTGTATAATCATATGAGTGAAGGAATGCGATAAGGTAATTATCCATAGTATGAAACGCTGCAATAGGTTTCCCGTCTCTATTCAACTCATATAAACTTTTTATTCGAAAATTGATATCTGTAAGGGTATTTATATCATGTCCATATTCTTGAAGGCACTTTTTAAGTAAATAAGGTGATGGAGTTCCATGACATATCAAATCAGCGGTAACTAAATTGGTCTTATCTTTAATAAATTGATTCACCGCTGCTACTTGACAGGGCAATCCAATAAAAAGAACTTTCTGATTTGCTTTCAATAGTGATTGAATTTTTCCGTAAATTTTTTCCGGATTACTCTTAACATATTTTGATCCTGCAAATTTTCTTGCAACTGCCATCTCATTTGTTACTTCAAATACAAATTTTCCGCTGTCAAACAAGCAAGATGCTACATATCCACCGTGCTTTATAAATGCGCGAATAATTGCAGATGCAGCACCCCCAGATGAAGCATGTTCTCTTATTTCAGAATCTGCCCATCCTTGATACCACCATTTCGGCTTACTCATGTCATTATCATTTTCTCGTGGACACACTTTCGTGCAAAGTCCACAGTCAACGCATTTTTTAGTATCAACCAGAGCATTATAATACTTCAAATCATCTTTGATTGTAATTGCATTTCTATGGCACTTTTCCACACAAGCCATACAGCCATTACACATATTCAATTCACATACTGTCTTCATTTTTCACACCACTCAAAGCATTGCTAAGCCATAGCAAAGAACGTTTTCTTTCTGCCGCAAGTATCTCATTTACACGGTTGTAATCAATTTTTGATTCAACAATGCTCAAATCTCTTTCATTTTTTGCAACTCGATTTGTTAATCCTAAAATTTCTAAGATGCTTTGCAATCTTGTACTGTATTTTCCCGGATATACAATTACAAATTCTTTGTTGAAATTCAAAGAAAATGCTGTCGCATGGAACGAATCTGTTATAACATAGTCTGCCCCATCAATTAAGGCAAGGAAATCTTCAACCGGTGGATTACAGAACATTTTTCCATTCTTGTAAAACTCATGTAATTGATAACTTAAATACCTAACTTCCAAACCTGTTTTAATTGAAAGTTCTTTTGCATACGCATCAATTCTTGGATTTCTGTTCAAATTGTAAATTAGAATATACCTGTCCTTCGTGAACTTTCTGGAAGAAATTTTTCTCCAATCTTCTCCACTTAATAACAATGTGGGATCTAAAACATTTGTACTATTCTCGATTCCCAATTTATCAACAATCTCTACTCCTGATAGTTCTCTCAAAGAAATACTATCGTATCTTTTTAAAAGACGCCTCGTTTCATTTACTTCATCTGATTCTAATTTACTTTTTCCAAAACTTGCAGCATATGATATTTTTCTGGCTGACTCAGGAGCAAATGCCAGATAATACGGATATTCAATTCTTTCATTCCATCCATAATTCCAGACCTGATCGCTTCCTGTACAATAAACATCATAATCAAAATTTTCGCTTTCTAATTCTTTCTCACTTTTATATGTTTTAGGTGTCATATCAATATAATCATTGAGAAACTTAAAAAACATCCGAAATCGTATAATGTAAGATGGAATAATTATTGCTCTTGCAGCATTTCTAATCAAAAAACTCTTTTGGAATTTTTCTCCCTTGTTCTTTATCCTTTTTAGCATCCCGAGCGGAGTAAAACGTTCTGGATAATAATCAATGACTTCACATTCATAGCCCATATCTTTGATTTTTTCTTGTAATGCATAGGTCTGCAAAACCGACCCGTAATTAACCACTCGATGTTGTGTTATTATCCCAACCTTTTTACTCATATATCAATAATCCTTTCAACTATTACTTTGTTTCCACAAATCTATATATCTTTTTTCCATTGACTTTGCAGCAGTTCTTATATCAAACTTTTTCGTAATTAGTTCAATTTTATTTCGTTCCTTGTTTATTCTTTGTTGGCTGATAGCATCTACCCATAAGCCAAGATTTTCATTGCCGATTTTCAAAAATTTTGTGTCAGAGCATATCTTAACTTCCCTCGTCACCTCATCTGAAAAGAAACAAGGAAGTCCTGAATACTGCGCTTCTATTCCTGTTACAGGAAGTCCCTCAAACAAGGATGGTAAAACAAAAGCATCCATTGCCTGATAATAATTCTCTACATCTTTATGAACCCCGGCAAAGATAATTTTATCCTTGATTTCCAAATCCTCTGCTAAATTTTGAATCTTTGAAAACAGCTCTCCTTCTCCCAGAAGTAATAACTTGATATTCGGTGTCTTTTGCTGAACTTCTTTAAAAATTCGCAAAAGATACTCATGATTTTTCTGTAAATTAAATCTTCCAACATGACCAATAACATACTCGTCACGGATACCAAGCATTTTCCGCATTTCAATGCGCTTGTTTTCATCGAACGTGAATCTGTCCACATCTATTCCATTTGGTACAAACTCAAAAGTGTCTTTTCCATAAAGATACTTACCTGCTTCCGTTGAGCACGCCAGACGAACATTAGCATTCCATTTTGTTGTTCTGAATAACAAATATTTTGCCGTCCCTTTCAAGGTATGCAAAAAGCCAGCTCCATGGCTATGAGCTATTCTCCATGGTACATTATATTTCTTTGCTACTCCAAGATAAAAAACAGCAAGACTACTTAGATGACCATGAATGATTTGATACTCTTTATGCTCATCAAAGAACCTGTTCAATTCAGAAATATACTTAACAACATTTTTATCATCCAATACTGTAAAATGGTAAATTTTACCGCCCAGTTCCTGTATTTCATCCTCATAAAGACCAACAGCTGCATGATGAACTACAAAATCAAACTGCACCTTTGATTTATCAACCATTCGGTACAAATTCATTATATAGTTTTCCATTCCTCCAGCATTTAATGATGCTACAACCTGTAAAACTCTTATCGGTTCTGTCATAATTATTTTTATCCCTATATTACTTTCTCAAAAATTTCATGTAAAAGATTTTTCTCAATGAATTCGGAAGCACGCAAACAAATGCTTGCCCCAAACCACTAATACAAAAATCCATCAATGACATATACCCTTTCCTATACTGTCCCCACTTAAATTTCAAAACAGTTTTTGCGTATTTAATGCCGCCACGACGTTTAAAAAAGTCTTCACTAGTTCGTATATAATACAGAGGTTCCGGAATATTATAACTTTTTATGTGATACTCTAGCACCATTCTTGCAAACAGATCATAATCTTCATACAGCAAGACTGACTGATAGTTGCCGCTTTTTAACACCGCACTTTTTTTATACATAACTGTTGGATGCAATACTGAACATCTACGGTGCATAAATCGTTCGATTTCATCATTCTCAGATGGCACTCTATGAATTGATATAACATTATCTATATCATCTACAAATTCAGCCTCATAAGATCCAACCATTCCCAATTTTGGATCTTCTCTAAACTTCTCCAACTGCCTTTCGCATCTCGTGCTGACCACATAATCATCCGAATCCATTCTGGCGATAAGCTCATTTTTAGAATTTTCTATTCCTTTTGCAAGTGCTGGTCCCAACCCAAGATTAGTTTCATTGACTATAATATTAAACGTTTTAGGATACGCCGTCACAAAATTATTTATCACTTCATCAAGTTCCGTCGTGAGAGGACCATCTTTTACGATAATAAATTCATCCGGCTTAACAGTTTGATTCAGCATGCTTTCGATACTCAATGATAAGTATTCAGGTTTTTCTTTATAGTATACCGACATTAAAACTGTATATTTTGAATTTTGCATCATTATCTCCCCTCATTTTCCGTCATCTCTTTTTCATTTCTTTTTAATCTATCTACACATCCAAATTCAGGATGATATCAGCGTGTGTTCACCTAAGTGTTTTTCCTTACTGTCATACCTTTTCGGCGCAGCAATCATATTTCTACTTTTCTCCGGTTTATTGAGTACACCTGTCTTGCTTTTGCAAGCATCGAAGTGTTGCTTTATATATTCGAACCCCGTATACCCTGCAATGACGTTTTTCTAAGTGTTGGATTGTTGAATCGAACCCTGTCGGCGCATGAGTTTTGTTAAAACTGTATATATCAACCTGTCCAATTCTCGTCATTCATTGTTCACCATGAACAAATCATTCACTCTCACCGCACAAAACATGTAATTATCATCACCATTCATGCTCTACTCAACAGCTGTTTTATGAAGTAGAAATCATCTGTTTTCCTCTAATTTTCATGACTCAACAAACCGTTATGATGTTGGTGTCATTAGCGGGTCAGCTAGTGTACTCAACAACAACTTTACGAAGTAGATGATAAACTCATGGATTTTTGATGTATTTATCATCAAAAAGGTCATTTCAGCAGTTTTCCTATCCATTACTCGCCGATGTGTTCTACATTTGGTTTTCTTTCAGGCTTTTTTCGTCAATATGTACCATAATTGCCCGTTTTACTCCCATATTTCAGTGCATTATGCAACATCATTGCACTGTGTTGAGTGTGCAAAACGGGTTCTTTTCGACTATGCTACGTCAATACGGTTTGTTGAGTAGACATTTCTCAGTGCGTACCAAAAACGCCTCTTTTTTCGGGCTTGCATATGACATTTTGGTTCATATACAAGCCCCTATGTCTTCTCATTTTTATCCAGTTGGGTGAACTTCATGACCGCTTTATGATCATTTTACGAAGCCACCTTGTATACAATTAGTATACCATTAATTTGTGATCCTACATCGCACCGTCCCGTTTGAATACAACCAGTACGGTTTTGAAAAGGATCTTTATATCCAGAGCAAAGTTCCACTCTGCAATGTACTGTCTGTCGAGTTTTACTACATCCTCGAAGTCAGTGATATTGCTTCGTCCGCTGACCTGCCACATTCCTGTGATGCCGGGTTTGGTGGCAAGGCGGGCACGGTGATGAAGGTCATATTTTTCCCATTCATCTACCGTCGGCGGTCTTGTGCCTACAAGGCTCATGTCGCCTTTTAATACGTTAAAGAACTGTGGGAATTCATCCAGGCTGAAGTCTCGAATGATATTTCCAATTCCTTTCTTTATTGTACCATCCGGAAGTTTCTTGGTTCCGATGATTCGTGGATCCCATTCCAGTTTAAACATCATACCGTCTTTTACACGGTTCTGTTTCATCAGTTCTTTCTTCCGCTCTTCTGCATCCATATACATACTGCGGAATTTATAGATCTTAAATTTCTTTCCGTTCTTTCCCACACGGACCTGAGAGAAGAAGATCGGTCCGGGAGACTGTATGTAAATAAGCGGTCCTAAGATCACGGTAAGAATCACTGTAATCAAGCACCCTACCAGTCCGCCTAAAATATCTAAAGCACGTTTCATAAAAAGCTGCTTGGTAGTTGCATAGTTGATGCTGGTTGTCAGTACTGTGTAGATTCCCAGGCGTTCTACAAATTTCTTTTCACCGATCAGGTTGGATGTTTTTGCCAGTTTCATATGGACAACTGCGCCCATTTCTGTCAGCTGGTTTAACAGCGTTTCCGGATACGGAGCATCGTCTGGAAGATTTACAAATACTTCATCTACCCATTCCCTGCAGACGTAATCGGCTACTGTATCTGCATTTGCTACGACTGTAACGCCACCGCAATCATGCCCTACCATATCACAGTCGATCACTGCTACACCTGCAACATGGAACATTTCATAATTAAAATTGCGAATATTATAGACCACCGTATCCAGCATGCTTTTTGTAGTTATGATCAACAGAGAACGTTTCATGCTGGAACGCATTTTTCTTCTCAGCTGGTCTTTCCACAAGATACGGGTCAGATAAGAAACAAGTAAATACAGAACCGTCATATAAAGCAATGCCAGTCTGGAATAATCCTCGCTTCTTTTTATATAGAAAAGATAAAACGTAGTTACCAGAACTACCAGGATCACATGTTTTACTGTCATTGCAAATTCCTGATAATATCCACGTTTTAACACATTTTTCAAAGATTCAAAGAGTAATAGTACGCCGGCATCGATCACAACTAAGATAAATGCCACGTTACAGTATATTAAATGGCTATAGGGATTACTAAGGCCATTTCTTAACATATAAGCCAATAAAAATGCGATCTGTAAACTCAGTTGGTCCCAGATCATAAAATCCAAATGTTTTTCCCATCCTCTGGCGCTTTTTCGATACATATCCCCACTTCATCCTTTTTCGTTTGCGTTTGTAACAGAGCCGGGAATGTCTCCCGGCTCCATCATAATAGTTGTTATTTTGCAACAACCTGTACGGTACAAGAACCTGGTACAGCAAATGATACAGTCTTGGCAGAAGCGTTAAAAGTAACGTTCTTAACTACAACCCAAAGACCAGTGTTGTTGTCATAATATGCAACAGCAACTTCTTTTCCTGCAGTTAAAGCATCTACATACAGAGTAACATTGGTAGAAACATCCTGTCCTGCTGCGTTCTTAGAAACGATAGCACGGGTTCCACCTACTGATGCATAGTCTTCCAGACCTGAGTTAGGAATAACCTCACTTGGTGCCTTTCCGTTGTTCAGATCGTTGATATCGCTCTTAGCGCCATCTGACAAACCAGCAACTTCTGCATCACCGGTTGCAATACTTACGCTAGCTCCGTTATCGGAACTTACAGAACCTTTACCTGCGTCATTTCCTACCAGACCTACAGTTGTGCCCTTAGAGTCCTTGGTAGTTCCAACTACTTCTACTCTTTCGTTGTTAGCTCCCTGTACAACAGTTTTCTCTGCTTCTTTAGTTGCTCCAGAAGCTACTCCTGGAGTATTCTGGTTTTCTGTGTTGCCACTGTTTGAAACAGTGTTGTTTGAGCTTGATGAGCTTGATGAGCTTGATGAGCTGTCGTTGCCGATCGTTCCATCAGATTCGCTCTGGCTAGCCACCCGGGCCACGTCGTTTACCGCTGTGCGGTGGAGGTAGCAGCCTGGGAGCTTCTCCTCATTCAGCTTCTCAATCTCCCCGCTGGCGCAGGCCTGCTTCCGCAGCTCCTCTAGCTGGGCCTCGCTGCCGTCAATCCAAACGAGCTGGTCCGGCTGGGTCATGGCCGCCATCTCGTCAATCCATGCTAGTACCGCGCGGTTGCTTGTCAATGCCATGAAAGTGTCCCCCTTTTGTGATGTAATGCAGAAAATTCTGTTAGCTGTATTGTAAAAGAAACGGGCGGTTTTTGCAAGTCCTTTTCGTCGGATTTGCAAAAACTGCCCGGTATACTGGCTCAGAGACGGTTCTGGAGGGCGGAGGCCAGAGTGGCAAATTCAGGGATACCCAGCCGCTCGCCCCGGATATCGGCGGGCAGTCCGGCGGCCTCGATGGCCCCCCGCAGCGCGTCTTTGGACAGGCGGCTGCCGAAGGCGGAGGAGAGGCCGTTGAGGAGCGTCTTGCGCCGCTGGGCGAAGGAGGCTCTGACCACCTGGAAGAAAAAGCTGTCGTCCACCAGATTCTGAGGAGGGGCGGAGCGGGGGACGAGCCGGATTACCGCCGAAGTGACCTTGGGGGCGGGGAGGAAGCACTCCGGCCCCACCTCAAAGAGCAGCTCCGGCTGGGTGTGATACTGGCAGAACACAGAGAACGCCCCATAATCGCTGGAACCGGGGGCGGCGCAGATGCGCAGGGCCACCTCCCGCTGGATCATCACCGTGATGGAGGCGAAGCACCCGGCCTCGATGAGGGCGGTGAGTACCGGGGTGGTGATGTTATAGGGGAGGTTGGCACAGGCAATCGCTGTAAGGCCAGAAAACTTGTCAGACACAAGGGCGGCCAGATCCAGCTTCATGGCGTCCCCCGGCACCACCTCGGCGTTGGGGTAGGGGGCCAGCGTCTCGGCCAGAATGGGATAGAGGGTGCGGTCCAGCTCAATGGCCGCTACCTTGGCCGCCCGCCGGGCCAGCTGCACCGTCAGAGGGCCGATGCCGGGGCCGATCTCCAGCACGCCGGTATCCGGGCCTGCGCCGGAGGCCTCCGCGATGTCCCTGGGTACCCATCCCTCAATGAGAAAGTTCTGGCCCATGCTTTTGGAGAAGCGGAAGCCGTGGCGGCCCAGCAGGGCGCGGATGTCCTTTTCATTGCATAAATCCATTGGGAATCACCTCGTGTCCCAGGGAGCACATCACCTGGAATTCCTGTTGAAAATCTGTAATGGCTTTTTCCTTTACGAGGAAAAGGGCGTCAAAAGCGTCCAGCGCGGCCGCGTCGGGGGCATAGGCAAAGCCCTCGCGGAAGCGCCCGGCGGCGTTTGCCAGGGAGCCGGGAGCCAGCTCTACTGCCTGGAGGCCGGGCAGGTACTGGCCGTTCTCCAGGGAGATGCCCCAGCGCTCTCCGCACCAGAAGCCGTAGCGGCCGTAGTGCCGGGGATCGCCCAGAATCACCACGGCCTGTTCCCCCAGGGCCTGGGCCTGCCGCAGGGCATGGCACACCAGGGCGCGGGCCAGTCCTTTTCCCTGAAAGGAGGGGAGGACGGCCAGGGGACCGAAGGTGACGGTGTCCAGATACCCGCCTGCCTCCAGCTCGATGGAGCTGGAGGCGCAGGCGATCTGCCCGGCCAGGACGCCGTCCGCCTCGCATACGAAGGTCAGCTCCGGGCGGAAGGCGGGGGACTGACGGAGCAGATGGAGATAGTAGTGCTCGTCGCAGCCGGGCTTGTAGACGTTCCAAAAGGCCTCCCGCACCAGCGTTTCCGCGGCGCGGCGGTCGGCGGGGGCCTCGTGGCGAAGGGTCAGTGACATAGTGAATACCTCAAGCAGCAGATTTTGTTCGTATACCAGGAAGCATGAGCGGAATGGTATAATTGTGATATGTTTTCCGGCTGCCCCGCAAGGGGCGGCAAAACGGCTGAAATGCAAGCGTAAGAGCCGCTTTCCCGCTATTATACCATAAAAAACAGGGACA
>OGYS01000640.1_pt1 | contig 22685 bp, 20 predicted proteins | sample 1576611 | NCBI WGS metagenome assembly OGYS01 (sample SAMEA3541571, study PRJEB24748) | human gut metagenome | biome: human gut; feature: human-associated habitat; material: faeces | place: China | collected 2012
AATGATTAAAAACTCGGCTTCTTCAGTTCCCACTGGATTAATCGCTATGTTTTCACTCCCCCCTCGCCGACCAGTCCGGCGACGCCGGCTTCACCCGCACGCCGAGCGATGACGCGTGCGCCTACACCTGGGATCTCGCACTCACCAAGCGCGGCAGCGACGGCGATAAGCCGCTGCCCGGGGCGGTCTTGAACATCACGGACGACCGCGGCCGCACGCTGGCGGCCGATGGCACGTGGGATGCGAAGGGCAAGGCCACCGTCACCACGGGCGAGGACGGCCGCGTGACCGTCTCGGGCGTGGACTCGGGCAAGCTGGAGATTCGCGAGCTCAAGGCACCCAAGGGCTACACCGCCTTTAAGGGCACGCGCTCCGTGACGGTCAAGGCCGAGGGCCTGGACGTCAATCAGGTGGCGGCTGCGAAGCCGAAGGTGACCGTATCGGCCGAAAGCCCCCTGCGGGTTGATGCCGCCGATGCCGGGAAGGGTTTGGTTGAGTTGTCGTTGCTCAACGCCCCAACTAAGGAAATAGGTCGAGGCTTTATGCCCTCGACGGGAGATAGAACGTTGGTGTTGGTAACGGCTTTGGCCGTCATCGGAGTAGTGGCTATTGTCGTCGCGCTCTTCATCAAGCGGGGAGGAGGTCGCCATGATAAATAATTGTCCCCCCCCTGCTCAATGGCGTACTGCCTCCGTAGCGAGTGGCGCGCAGGGAAATACGCCTGCTGGCTTTTGATGATGACAAGAATTAAAGCAACCTCCAAGAAAGAGGTCCCAACATGAAAGCAACCAAGAACATCGCACGCCTGGCAGTAACCGCCGGCCTCACAGCAGCGCTGAGCTTCGGCGGCGTAATGGCACCGGTGACCATGGCGTTTGCAGCTGAGGGTACGGCTGCAACGGCCAATACCATCACCATCAATAAGAATGAAAACAATGGTGATGTGAAGTACAAGGCCTACCAGATTTTCGAGGCCGATGTCGTGGATGAGAGCGGCAAGACTGGCAAGACTGACAAGGTCGTTTCGAATGTTAAGTGGGCAACTGGCGTTAATGACACGACGCAAAAAGCCATTATTAAGGCCATCAACGACTATAATAAAGATGAAGCAGACGATCTGACAACCGATGCCAGCCCGCAGGATGTTGCCAATTGGCTGACTGCCAACATTACCGGGACCACAAACACGACGGTTCTCAAAGACACCGATTTGCTCAATACGCTTGCTGGACTGGTTGCGAAGAATGTCAATCCGACTAACCCGACGGGCGTTGGAGAGACTTCGTTTGGGGCGGGTACCAAGGTTTCTTTCGATAAATCTGGTTATTACCTGTTTCTGACTGACGCGGACACTTTGGCTTCGGATAAGTCGACGACCGGCAGCAAGAATACTGCCACTTCGCCGATTTATGCCGTCGTGGGCGCCGGCGATGTAGAGGTTACCGAGAAGACCAGCATTCCTACGGTCAACAAGGAAGTTCGTGAGGGTGCGACATGGGGAAAGGTGAGTGACTCGTATATTGGCGAGGAGGTCGAATATAAACTGACTGGTTCCGTTGCGAGCAACATCGACACCTTCACCAAGTACGAATATACGTTCCAGGATCATCTTTCTGTTGGACTGGAGGCTATCAAGAGCTCCGTTACGGTGACAATTAACGGTCAAGTTATCCAGCCTGCAAAGGGCTACACGGTAGACCTTGTGGACACTAAGAACGCTTCTGGGAACCTTACTGGCGGTCAAGACCTGACGATTTCCTTCTCCAATCTTAAGGATGCTGCAGCAGCTGCAGGCGTGACGCTTAGGGGCGACTCTAAGGTCGTTGTGACCTATAAAGCAAAACTGACCGATAAGGCTGAATACACTGCCGCCGGTAACACCAACGAGGTCAAGCTTGTCTACTCCAACGATCCCATGTCTAACGGCACCGGCACTTCCGAATCGAAGAAGGTCGCTGATTACGTCTTCGGCTTCGATGTCACTAAGATCGACCCGGATAACTCGTCTGCGAAACTCGATGCTGGCTTTACGGTCAAAATGATTAAGGAAGGGTCCGATAAAAGCGTTGAAAAATGGTTGAAGAAAGACGGCAGCTTCAGTAATGACGTAAATGACGCTTACACGTTTGAAACTACGGAGGCTGGCAACAAGGTCTCTATTCCCGGACTTGTTGCAGGCACATATCTGATTTCTGAGAGCAAGACACCTGCGGGCTACAACACCATTGCCGACTTCGAAATCACGGTGGCGCCTGAATACAATACAGACGGCACGCTTAAAAAGCTCAATGTGACGTCCAATTCCAGCATGGCCGCTCCTACGACTGATGAAAATGTGACCACGACCAAAATCCCCGTCACCATCAAGAACAAGAAGGGCTCCGGCCTCCCGCTGACCGGCCTTAACGGCGTGACCTTCACTTGGATCGCTGGTGGCGCGGTGCTCGTCATTGGCGTGGCGCACCTCATCCGCAGCCGTAAGCAGGCCGAGGAGTCCGAACAGGAGTAACGCTCGCTCATCCATCCCTTTGGCAGGTGGGATGTGATGGCCATGAGACTTGCGGACACTTTTCTCGTTCATCCACGTTCTTGCTTTGCCATTCTCTTTTCGGGGCAGACTCCGCACTGGAGTCTGCCCCGTTCTTTTGGGACAACGCAGCCAGCCTCCACCGTCCGATGCGGGTACGTTCGTCATCGCGTTTCTTGACTCGTATGAGGTTCGGATTAAGGTCCGTAGGCGCACGCGCGGTGCGGACGGTAGAAGGCATTTGCGCCGCAACAAGCGCAAATAAGAATGCCCGGGGTTAGAGGCCCGGGCATTTAACAAAACCAGAAAACTAGGCCGCCCGCGCTTTCGATCACTTACGCGGGGTGCGTCGTTTCCTACAGACATTGTATCCCGAATCGCCCCGCCGATTCGGGACATTTTGAAAACCCAAATGTAGGCTTAGGCACGAACGGTATCTCCTTAATTCCGAAAATTATGTATAATTCCAATACAAACTGGAATCGAACGAAAACAATGGAAATGAACGAAGCACTAATCTACTTACAAGAAGCACTAGGCCTTTCCGCCAAGACCAAAACTTGGCCTGGATCCGCATGCTTGCCGCTGCATCTGCGGGCGATTGAGGTCCGCGCTGTTGACGCAAACGGTTTTTCGTTTTTGCTTGCAAGTTTGCCTACTGGCGTCGGGCTTCCCGAGGCTAAGAGAGTCTATAGTCAGCTAGCCTTGCGCGCGGAGACTCCCGTTGTCGTTTCGTTTCCTGATGCCGATGCACGTCAGCGCAAAGCATTGGTCGCACAAGGGATTCCGTTTGTTTGCCCCGGCAGACAGGCTTTTCTTCCATTTATGGGCACGGCCTGCACGGAGAGGGGCAGTGTCCGGTTTCGCAATCACGCGACCAAGATGTCACCCAACGCGCAGGCTGCCGCAATCTGGGGAGCAGCCCAGGAGCCATACCGTCCCTATGACCTTTGTCGTGCGCTTGGGATCTCGGCAAGCCGCGCGAGTGAGGCCATAACCGAGCTTGTTGACAGGGGGCTCGCGAGGCGCGAGCGTTGCGAGCGACGTGTCGTCGTGTTCCCTGTTGCCGTTGATCTTCTGCTCAGTGAGCACATGGCAGAGCTCTCCTCGCCTGTCTTGAAGGTCTTATTTGCAAGGAAGACGCCGCAGATCGAGTATCTTGTTGACGCCGGGGAGACGGCGCTCGCTGCGCGTTCGATGCTCGCTGCGCCGGGCATGGAACAAAAGGCCGTCTTAAGAAGTGCATGGCGTCAACTGAGCGACCTCGAAGTCGCAGACGGGGAGTTGCCGGATAACGAAACGGCGATAATCCAAGTGTGGCGCTATGCGCCTGTGTTTGCCGACTCCTCCCGCGTCGATGACATTTCGCTTGCGCTGTCTTTGGCGGCAATCGACGATGAGCGAATTCAGCTCGAAGTCGATCGCATGTTTGGAAAGGAATATCCATGGCAAGAAGCGCTGTAGAAGGTCTCCAAGAATTCGAACCGTAGGCGGCGTTTCGGTCCTAGCTGCGTTGTCCGGCGCATGAGCTCGCTAATCGGCTATTATTTGTTTAGACAACCTGAGCTGTAGAGGAGTGACCGGCGATGGTGCAGGGCGCCAAACATATGAAGAGCAATAACGCCGCGGACAGTGGCGGCTCGAGCCCTCAACCAAAGCCCAAGCGCCGCCGCAAGCGACTACCGCGCTGGGCCGACCGGCTCATCACCATCGTCATCATCCTTATCGGCGTGGGCCTTATGACCTGGCCGTGGATCTTGGACCGGCTCGAGGCCTCGGGCGTGTTCAACCAGATCAGCACGGTGTCCAGCACCGTGGACGCACTCTCTGCCGAGGAGCGCGAGCGCATTCTGCTTCAGGCGCGCTCCTATAACGAGCAGCTTGCCGGCGAGGCCACCGAGCTTCCGGCCGACCAGATCGAGCCCTATGCTCAGCAGCTCATCTTTGACCGCGACCCCATGATGAGTTGGGTCGAGATCCCCTCCATCGACGTGAGCATGCCCATCTACCACGGTACGAGCGAGGAAGTCCTTATGGCGGGCGTCGGCCACCTGGAGGGCACGAGCCTGCCGGTGGGCGGCACCTCGACGCATTGCGTGCTCACCGCGCACTCGGGCATGCGCAACCTGAGCATGTTCGACGACATCCACTCGCTGGAGCCCGGCGATCTGGTGCTGCTGCACACCATGAACAAGACGCTCGCCTACAAGATGGTGGACTCCGAGGTCGTGCTGCCCGAGGAGATGGAGTCGCTGACCATCGAGCCCGGCGCCGACAAAGTGACGCTCGTCACCTGCACCCCTTACGGCGTGAATGACCATCGCCTGCTGGTGCATTGCGTGCGCACCAAGTACAACAAGAAGGACGTCGACAAGCAAAAGTCGCTGGCCGGCCGCCACTGGGGCAAGCGCGAGTTTGCCGTGCTCATCGTGGTCGTAGCCATTGTGCTGTTGCTGCTGGATATCGTGATCCACGCGGTCCGCAAGCGCCGCAAGACCAAGGCCTCGGCATAAGGCATTCTTCAGAACCACCACAAAGGGGACAGGCACTTTTGTGGTGCTCGTGGCTTTCAAACCATCACAACATTCGATGAAAATCGCGATTTTGGCGAAAAGCGTCGAATGTTGTGATGCTTTTCGATGCGGGCGGGACGGTTTCGCTGCAGAACCGTCAGCCCGCCGCCTGCCAACCGCCGCCCTCGTTACGTTTTCGCTGCATTTGGGTAAAGCATCTGCTCCAAGCGGCGTTGCCTTGTATACTAGAGCAGTTTATCTGTTATGCGGAAGGGAGCGCCTATGGCACTCAGCGAGAAAGACGTGCGCGGCATTGCCGAGTACGCAAAGATCGCACTGACCGATGACGAGCTCACCCAGATGACGTCCTACATGAACGACGCCGTCCAGATGCTCGAGCCCGTCTTGCAATATGACTTGCCCGACGTGGAGCCCACGTTCCATCCCATCGGAAGCCTGTCCAACGTGATGGGCGACGACCTGCGCGAGCCCGAGCGCGACCTGCCGCTCGATGTCGCGCTCGAAAACGCCGGCAGCGCGCGCGATCGCTACTTCCGCGTGCCGTCCATTTTGGGAGAGGGGGAGAGCGAGTAATGGCGCTAAGCTTCGATTCCCTTACCGCCGCCCAGATTGCCGCGGGCGTTGCCGCCGGCGACTTTACCGCTACCGAGGTGGTCCAGGCCTCCCTTGCCGCCATCGAGGCGCGCGAGGGCGGGGTCCAGGCATTCCTGCAGGTGGCGCCCGAGCTTGCGCTCGAGGCTGCTGCGCGCGTGGATGCCGACCGTGCCGCAGGCAAGCCGCTGCCCCCGCTTGCGGGCGTGCCGCTGGCCATCAAGGACAACATGAACCTCGTGGGCACGCGCACCACCTGCGCTTCCCGCATGCTCGCGGACTACCAGAGCGTTTACACCGCCACCTGCGTCCAGCGCATGCTCGATGCCGGCTGCCTGCCCATGGGCAAGGCCAACATGGACGAGTTTGCCTTTGGCAGCTCCACCGAGAGCTCAGCGTTCCACCGCACCAACAACCCTTGGGATACCGAGCGCGTGCCCGGCGGCTCCTCGGGCGGCTCCGCTGCCGCCGTCGCCGCGGGCGAGGTCGCGCTCTCGCTGGGCTCGGACACCGGCGGCTCCATTCGCCAGCCGGCGAGCCTCTGCGGCGTGGTGGGCTTTAAACCCACGTATGGCGCCGTGAGCCGTTACGGCGTGGTTGCCTTTGGCTCGTCGCTCGACCAGGTGGGCCCCTTTGGCCGCACGGTCGAGGATGTCGCGCTGGCCATGAACGCGCTTACCGGCGCGGGCCATGATCCGTACGACTGCACCAGCCAGGATTGCGCCGTCGACTTTACCGAGCATCTCAACGACAGCATCGAGGGTAAACGCGTGGGCATCATCCCCGCGTTTATGGAGGCCGAGGGCCTGACGCCCGAGGTCAAGGCCGCTGTTCAGCGCGCCGCCCAGGAGCTGCAGAACCAGGGCGCCGAGCTGGTCGAGGTCGACCTGCCGCACCTGGACGCCGCCATCGCCGCCTACTACGTCATCGGCCCGGCCGAGGCGTTCTCCAACTTGGCCCGCTTCGACGGCATTCGCTACGGCTATCAGGAGGAGGGCTGCGCCAACCTGTCCGACCAGAGCTCGCTTTCGCGCGCCCACGGCTTTGGCGCCGAGGCCAAGCGCCGTCAGATGCTCGGCGCCTACCTGCTGAGCTCGGGCGTGTACGACAAGTACTACTACGCCGCGCAAAAGGCCCGCACGCTCATCACGCAGGACTACGACGCCGCGTATGCCAAGGTGGACACCATCCTCATGCCCGCCTCGCCGCGCACGGCCTTTAAGTTTGGCGAGATCAGCGACCCCACGCAGATGTATCTCTCCGATCTGTACACCATCTCGCTCAACATTTGCGGCAACGGCGGTATCTCGGTGCCGCTGGGCCTGGGCGAGGATACTCATCTGCCCGTTTCTGCCCAGCTGGTGGGGCCTGCCTTTAAGGACCGTCAGCTGCTCACGTTTGCCCGCGCCCTGGAGCGCGGCTTTGCCGATGCCGCCACGGGAGCGCCCGCGCTTTCCGTCGCGCCCGATTTTGCCGGGAAGGGAGGCGAGCTGTAATGAAGGAGCTTTCCGAGGTTCTGCAGGATTGGGAGGCCGTGATCGGCCTGGAGATCCATACCGAGCTCACCGCACTCGATACCAAGATGTTCTGCAACTGCAAGCTCAGCCACGATGACGAGCCCAACGCCAACGTGTGTCCGGTGTGCCTGGGCCTGCCCGGTGCCCTGCCGGTGCCCAACAAACGCGCCATCGAGAGCATCGTCAAGGCCGGTCTGGCCACCAACTGCGAGATCCAGCGCCACTCGATGTTCTATCGCAAGCACTACTTCTATCCCGACATGGCCAAGAACTTCCAGACCACGCAGGGTCCGGTCGCCTTTGCCATGTACGGTCATCTGGATCTGGACGTGACCGGTCGCGGTGCCGCCGAACGCCCCGACTGCGCGTTTGGCGAGGCCGAGGCCCAGAGCCTGGCGAGCGCCTCAGCCAATGCCGAGGGTCTGTCTACGTCCATGTCCTCCACGATGCGCGAGGGCAATCAGCGCGCCGGCCACCTGGCCAGCTACGATGCATCTAACCTGCAGATGCCTGAGCGCCGCGAGGACGGTTCCTACACGGTGCCCATCCGCATCCTGCGCATCCACATGGAGGAGGACGCCGCCAAGATGGTGCACGTGGGCGGTGCCGAGGGCCGCATTACCGCCGCGGCCGAGTCGCTCGTTGACTACAATCGCTGCGGTACGCCTTTGATTGAGCTCGTGACTGAGCCCGATCTGCGCACACCCGAGGAGGCTCGCCTGTTTATGGAGAAGCTCCGTCGCATCTTTGTGACGCTGGGCATTTCGGACTGCTCCATGGAGAAGGGCTCCATGCGCTGCGACGGCAACGTGTCGCTGCGTCGCCGTGGCGAGACCAAGTTGGGCACCAAGACCGAGCTCAAGAACCTCAACTCGTTTAAGAGTCTGCACGACGGCCTTGCCTACGAGATTTGCCGCCAGGCCGAGGTGCTCGAGGAGGGCGGCATCATCTATCAGGAGACCCGCCACTGGGAGCCCAGCCGCAAGCGCACCGTGGTCATGCGTGTGAAGGAAACGGCAGACGACTATCGTCTGTTCCCCGATCCCGACCTGGCGCCGTTCGATCTGGACGACGGGTTTATCGACCGCTGCCGTCGCGAGATTCCCGAGCTGCCCGATGCCAAGCGCGCCCGTTTTGAGGCCGACTTTGGCATTAAGACGGCCGACGCCGAGCAGATTGCCGGCGACCCCGAGTTTGCCGACTTCTTTGAGGCCGCCGCTGCCGGTATGGCTGGCAAGGAGGCCCAGACGGTCGCAAACCTGCTGGTGAACGAGATGATCGCCTACCTTAAGGGCGCGGGCGTGTCGCTCGCCGAGTCCGGCATCGTGCCGGCTCAGGTGGCGGCACTCGCCAAGCTGCTGGCGACCGATGCCATCAGCTCCAACCAGGCGCACGAGGTCTTTGAGGCCATGGCCCAGACCGGCGACGACCCCAACAAGATCGTCGACGAGCGCGGCATGCGTCAGGTGAGCGACGCCGGCGCGCTGCAGCCTATCGTGGATGAGGTGCTGGCAAACTGTGCCGAGCAGGCGCAGCAGTACCGTGACGGCAACCAGAAGGTCATCGGCTTTTTGGTGGGCCAGTGCATGAAGGCGAGCCGCGGCAAGGGCAACCCGAAGCTCTTCAACGAGTTGCTGAGAACGTCGCTCTCGTAGCTGCGAGGCCGGGGAAGCCCCGAGTCGCCGGGGTATTTCCTCCAAATTTCAAACAGTCCTATGCAAGACGAAGGCCACATTTAGTGGCCTTCTTTGCATGCGGAACTCATTTGGAGCAAACACCCCGGCGACTCGGGGTTTCCCCGGCCAGACGACTCGGCCGTTCGGGTCAGGCGGGGCTGAATGGAATAGAGTGAATGGGCGCGCCGTTGGCGCGCCCATTGTTTTGGAGGGAACTCATTTTGAGCAAGCACCCGCCCTGCCGGGGCTCCCGGGTTCTGCAACGACTCGGCCGTTCGGGTCAGGTGGGCTGGATTGAATTTGGTGAATGAGGGCGCCGTTGGTGCCTTCATTCTTTATATATGTTGGGAGCGCCAAGCGGTGGGGGTGGTGCCGGTGTGTTGCTTGAAGGCTTGGGCGAAGGCGGCCTGCTGAGGGTAGCCTAGACGCTCTGCCACCTGCGCTATCGTCAGCGAGCTGTCGGCCAAAAGGTCCTGTGCTCGCTCCATACGGCGTCTGCGGATGTAGGCGCCCAGGGACTCGCCAGTTTGGGCCTTAAAGGTGGCGCATAGCTTGGAGCGGCTTGTGTAGAGCCTCTCGGCCACTTCGTTGACACCCACACGCCTGCCTTTGTCGAGCGCGCACTCAATCATCGCCGTCGCTTCCTCGGCAATGGTTATGCTGGCGCGTGTGTCTGCCGCCCGCCGCGCCTGCTTGTGGGCCGCGCGCGAACAGGCGAGCTCCGCGACCATGGTCTCCACGATGCCTTGCATATAGACGTGTCCGCCTACGGTGCGGGCGCGGTCCTCGTTAATCCGGCGCAGCGTGTGGCAGATGGCAGACGTCGCCTCCTCGTGCCACGACTCGGCAAACGCTTCAAAGACTCCTGCGAACTCAGTGGGATACCGATGCTCCAGCTCGTCAAAATACCCGGGCAAAAAGAGCACCGAGCGCGAGTGATAAAGCTGCCCTGCAAACAGCGGACTTAGCTCCTCGCCGCAGCTATCTTGGATAAAGCTGCACACCGCGCTGTTCGGCCACGGTCCATGCAGGGGTTTAAGGTTCGCAGGCGTTATGCCGGCTTCGGGCATGCACATGAGCGTGGGCGCGCTGACCTCGCTCACGCACGCGTACGGTTCGGGTGTGTATTCGGCCAGGTACATATCGTGCGTCGGGGTAATGTAATGCTCCATGACGATGCAGGCAGGGGAGAGGGGCATGATCCATGCGCGTCCGTGCGCCCGATCGTTTGCCACCTCGCCGGTAAAGACGGCGCCCTTGCCGGTAAGCTCCAGGCCAAACTGCTCAAACTGCGGTGCATAGAGCTCGGTTATGTCGGTCGCTGCCCGTCGTATTTGCAAAAGCGTCCCTTTCCTTTGCAGAAACGTCCACGCCTGGCTCGATTGTGAGCCATGGCTAACACATCAATGATAAGTTCATTACGGTTAACTCTCAAGCCGTTAGAAAGGAATCTCATGGCAAAGGGATCAAAAAAGGAAGGCGGCGGTATCGGCGAGCTGCTTGCATATGCCGGCGACCGTAAATCCCTAACATATTTGGGCATGGCCCTCTCGGCGCTCTCGCAGCTGCTGAGCTTTGGCCCGTACGTGTGCATTTGGCTTGTCGCGCGCGATCTGATCGCCGTGGCACCTAACTGGAGCGAAGCCTGCGGCATCGCGACGTATGGCTGGTGGGCCGTGGGGTTTGCGCTGGCAAGCATCGTGGTCTATTTCGTGGGGCTCATGTGCACGCACCTGTCTGCGTTTCGCTGCGCGTCCAATATTCGCAAGACTACGAGCGAGCACCTGCTTAAGCTGCCGCTTGGCTACTTTAACACACACGCCACCGGTGAGCTGCGCCGTATCGTAGACGGATGCGCCGCTTCCACAGAGACTTTGCTCGCACACATGCTGCCCGATATCGCAGGCGCCGCCGCCATGGTCGTGGGCTTGCTCGTGCTGCTTTTCGCCCTCGATTGGCGCTTGGGCGCGGCATGCCTCATTTCGGTGGCCGTTTCGTTTTGCGCCATGGCCACCATGATGAGCGGCAAGGGCGCCGAGTTTATGAAGGCCTACATGGGCGCGCTGGTCAAGATGAACAAGACCGGCACCGAATACGTGCGCGGCATCCCCGTGGTCAAGGTGTTCCAGCAGACGGTCTACTCCTTTAAGGCGTTCCACGACGCGATCGCCGAATACGCCGACATGGCGCAAAACTATGCGGGCACGTTCTGCCGAGGCCCGCAGGTGCTCAACCTTACCGCGCTCAATGGTCTTGTGACATTCCTGTTGCCCGTGGCGTTGCTGTTGGCGCCGGGCGAGACGGACTTCGCGCATTTTATGGCCAACTTCACGTTTTACGCGATATTTTCGGCCGTGGTACCAACGGCCATGACCAAGCTCATGTTTGTGGGCGAGGCCTCTCAGATGAGTGCCGATTCGCTGGCTCGCATTCGAAGCGTCATGGATTCCAAGCAGCTCTCCGTGCCTGCCCAGCCCAAGCACCCCGCCGGCGGCGACGTGCGATTTGAGGACGTGAGCTTTACCTACGAGGGTGCCGAGGCACCTGCCGTCAACCATGTGAGCTTTAGCGTTTCTGCAGGTAGCACCCTCGCGTTGGTGGGTCCCTCTGGCGGCGGTAAGTCAACCTGTGCCAGTCTGATCCCGCGTTTTTGGGATGTTTCCGCAGGTCGTGTGCTCGTAGGCGGTGTAGACGTTCGCGACATGGATCCGCACGAGCTTATGGACCAGGTCGCCTTTGTGTTTCAGACCAACCAGCTGTTCCGGCAAACACTTGCCGATAACGTGCGTGCCTCCAAGCCTACAGCTACTGACGACGAAGTGCGCGCGGCCCTCTCCGCGGCCCAGTGCGACGATATCGTGGCCAAGCTCCCGCAGGGCATCGACACCATGCTCGGCGCCGGCGGGGCGTACCTTTCGGGCGGCGAGGTCCAGCGCGTGGCACTCGCCCGCGCAATCCTTAAGGACGCGCCCATCGTGGTGCTCGATGAGGCCACAGCGTTTGCCGACCCCGAGAACGAGGCGCTCATCCAGCGTGCCTTTAGCAAACTGGCGGCGGGTCGCACAGTCATTATGATCGCGCACCGGCTTTCGACCGTGGTGGGGGCCGACAAGATCGTGGTGCTCAACCAAGGTAGCGTGCAGGAGACTGGCACCCATGCCGAGTTGCTGTCCCAAGAGGGTCTGTATGCCAAGATGTGGGCCGAATACGAACAGGCCGCGAGCTGGAAGATCACTGCTGCCGCGGATGCCGCCGTCACGAAGGGAGGCGAGGCCTAAATGTTCGCCTCATTCCAAAAGAAGTATTTCCTATCCGATAAAGGCGTCGCCGGCGTAAAACGCGGCATTTTCTGGACCGCGCTCACCAATCTCATTACCATGGCCGGCATGGGCTTATTGTTCCTGGTCATGGCCGGTTTTGTCGAACATCTCGCCACCGGTGCCGACCTGCCGGATGCCCTGCCGATTGTGGGCGGCCTCCTGGTCTTTTTCGTGTTGCTCTTTGCCTCTAACTGGCAGCAGTATTACTACACCTACTGCATCTTTTACGAGGAGTGCGGCAAGCAGCGTATGGAGATCGCCGAGCGCTTGCGCAAGCTGCCGCTGTCGTTTTTTGGCCGTCGTGATCTGGCCGATTTAACCGAGACCATTATGGGCGACGTCCAGGCCATGGAGCACGCCTACAGCCACGTGCTGGGAGAGCTTTGGGGTGCCATCATCGCAAGCGTCATTGTGTTCGTGGCGTCGCTGTTCTTTTGCTGGCAGCTGGCGATTGCGGCGTTTTGGAGCGTTCCCGTGGCCTTTGCCGTGCTGTATCTGACGCGCGGCCCCATGATCCCGGTGTTCGACCATGTGCGTGCCGAGAAGGTCAAGGTTACCGAGGCGATCCAGGAGACGCTCGACTGCGTGCGCGAGATCCGCGCCACCAACCAGGAGGCTCATTATCTTGAGGGGCTCAACGCCGTGATCGATGCCGAGGAGCGCGAGACCACCAAGGGCGAGCTCGCCAATGGGCTTTTGGTCAACTCCGCCTTTGCCATCCTGCGCCTGGGGATTGCCACCACGTTGGTCACGGGCGCTGCGATGGTCGCCTCCGGCCAGGTCGACTTTTTGATGATGTTTGCCTTCCTGCTTATGGTGAGCCGCATCTATGCGCCCTTTGATCAGGCGCTGATGCTGATGTCCGAGCTGTTTGCCGCCGAGTCGTCGGCCAAGCGCATGCGTTCCATCATGGAAGAGCCCGTGGCGCGGGGCAGCGAGCAGTTTGAGCCCGTAGGCCACGATGTGGTGTTCAATCACGTGGCATTTGGCTATGGTGCGGGCGAGGACGGCCGCGCCGGCGAGAAAGTTCTTACCGATGTGAGCTTTACCGCCAAGGAAGGCGAGGTCACGGCACTGGTCGGTCCTTCGGGCTCCGGTAAGTCTACGGTGAGCCGCCTGGCCGTGCGCTTTTGGGATGCCACCGCGGGCACGGTCACCGTGGGCGGCGTGGATGTTGCGAGCGTGGATCCCGAGGTGCTGCTACGCGACTACGCCATTGTGTTCCAAGACGTGCTACTCTTTGACGACACGGTGATGGGAAACATCCGCCTCGGGCGTCGTGGCGCCACCGATGAGCAAGTGCTTGCCGCCGCGCGTGCCGCCAACTGCGACGAGTTCGTAAGCCGCATGCCGCAGGGCTATGACACTATGATTGGCGAGAACGGCTCCAAACTCTCCGGCGGTGAGCGCCAGCGTATCTCCATCGCCCGTGCGCTGCTCAAAGACGCGCCGATCGTGTTGCTGGACGAGGCGACGGCGAGCTTGGATGTGGAGAACGAGACCGTGGTGCAGCAGGCGCTCTCCCGCCTGCTTGCAGGCAAGACGGTTATCGTGATTGCCCACCGTATGCGCACGGTGGAAAATGCCGACAAAATCGTTGTACTCAAGGATGGTGTGGTTGCCGAGCAGGGTACTCCGGCGCAGCTCAAGGCGGCAGGTGGAGAATTCGCCCGCATGGTGGCGCTGCAAAAGGAAGCAGCTACCTGGCAGTTGTAAGAAGGGGCAAAGGGACAGTCCCTTTCTCACATTGACAATCGGTTACTCCGCATCGTTAATTTTCAAAAGGTTAGCCATGGCTGACCTAGATAGTTAGATAAAATTGAGATATTTCAAAAGCGTGCTCGAGCAAACTTGTTTACTCGGGTGCTGAAGCACCATGCCGCGTCCAATGCGGCAAAAGGGAGAAGCAACATGAAGAAGTCGACGTTCAATACCCTGCTTGTCGGTGGCGGTTTTCTGCTTGGCACGGCCGGCATCAAGCTGCTTACTAGCGCTCCGGTCAAGAATGCCTGCGTGCAGGGTATCGCGTGCGGCATGCGCATCAAGAACGGCTACCAGGACATGGTCGAGCAGGCCAAGGCTAATGTCGACGACATGGTTGCCGAGGCGGCCTATATCACCCAGAGCGAGGCCGCTGCTGACGAGGCAGCCGAGTAACGCTCCCAGACACAAACTATGAGATTCTCGATTATCAGCGAGATCCCCGGCAGGACCCGTCTTCAATTGGCGGGTCCTGTGCCAGAGAGCGATCTCGATGCACTTCTTAAGCTTGGCGGCGACATCGACGGCGTGCACAAGGTGCGCGTCTACGGCCGCATCGGCCAGATGGCACTCGAATACGACGAGTCGCGCCGCGATGCCGTGCTGGCCGCCGTCGGTGCGCTCGACGCTTAGGCCATTGCCGACGCAAAGACGGGTTACGTGATGCAGCTTGAGCCGCGCAAGCACAAGCTCGTTATGGATCTTGCCACGCTTGTCGGCGCCCACTATGCGCGCCGATGGTTTTTGCCCACGCCCCTGCGTGCGGTGTTTGTCGTGGCCGGTTACATGGCATTTTTGCGCGCTGCCCTTCATGAGCTGGCGCAGCCGCGCCTGACCGTTCCCGTGCTCGACGCTTCGGCCATCGGCATTTCGTTCGTCAAGCGTGATGTCGACACCGCGGGCCAGACAATGTTCCTGCTCAACGTGGGCGAGCTGCTCGAGGACTACACCCGCGCCATGAGTGAAAACGAGCTCATCAACTCGCTGCTCGATGTACCCGACAAGGCGCAAAAGGTCGTCGGCGACACCGAGGTGAGCGTTGCCGCGACCGAGCTCGAGCCCGGCGATCTGGTCGCCGTGCGCACTGGCATGTCCATTTGCATCGACGGTGTTGTCGAGCAGGGGAGCGCTATGGTCAACCAGGCGACCCTGACCGGCGAGCCGCTGGCCGTCGAGCGCAGCGTGGGCGACGACGTGTTCGCCGGTACCGTCGTGGAAGACGGCAGCATCTTGGTGCGCGTGCGCGCCAATACGGCGCAGACCAAACTGCGCTCGATCGTCTCGCTCGTGCAGACGGCCGACTCGCTCAAGTCCGAGGGCCAGTCGCATATGGAGGACCTCGCCAACAAGATCGTCCCGTGGAACTTCCTGCTCGCGGGCCTTGTCGCTCTCACCACGCGCAGCCTTATCAAGACCTCGGCGGCGCTGATGGTCGACTACTCGTGCGCACTCAAGCTCACGGGTTCCGTCGCCGTCATGACCGCCATGAGCGATGCCGCCAAGATGGGCGTCATGGTCAAGGGCGCGAAGTACTTTGAGTCGTTTGCCAAGGCCGATACCATTGTGTTTGATAAGACCGGCACGCTTACCGAGGCGCAGCCGCGCCTGGCTTGCGTGCTGACGACCGACGGCTGGAGCGAGGACGAGGTCCTGCGCCTTTCCGCTTGCTTGGAGGAGCATTTCCCGCATCCGGTGGCGCGTGCCGTGGTCAACGCCGCCCTCGAGCGCGGGCTCGAGCACCGCGAGCGCCATGCCGCGGTCGAGTACATCGTGGCGCACGGCATCGCTTCGTCCATCGAGGGGCGTCGCGCCATTATCGGTTCGGCGCACTTTGTATTTGAGGACGAGGGTGCGCAGCTCGAGTCCGACATCAAGGAGCAAATCGAGCTCCAGATGCAAGGCCTGTCGCCGCTGTATCTGGCGGTCGACGGCAAGGTCGTCGGCGTGCTCGGCATCGAGGATCCGCTCAAGCCCGGCGTCCGTGAGGCCATCGCCGACCTACATGCGCTGGGCGTCAAGCATGTCGTTATGCTCACGGGCGATTCGGAGCGCACGGCCGAGCGCATTGCGCGCGAGGCGGGTGTCGACGAGTTTAAGGCCGAGCTGCTGCCCGAGGACAAGTACGCCTATGTGGAGCGCATTAAGGGTGAGGGGCGCCACGTTGCCATGGTGGGCGACGGCGTCAACGATTCGCCGGCACTCGGTTTGGCCGACGTGGGGCTGGCAATGGGTGGCGGAAGCGACATCGCCAAGGAGGTCGCCGATATCATCCTGACCGACACGGATCTGGCCGCGATCGTGCGTTTGCGCCGCATGAGCCAGGGCCTCATTGATCGTCTGACGAGCTCCTACTCTAAGGTGATGCTCACCAACTCGGCGCTGTTGGCATTGGGTATTACCGGCGTGATTACCCCGCAGACGTCGTCACTGCTGCACAACGGCTCGACGATTGCCTACAGCCTGAGCAACGCGAAGGCTTACCTGCGTTAGCAGACGTGTTCGCCCACGTTATCTGGCCTGCGCCCAGACGGCATTGGTGTCGTCTGGGCGCAGACCTTTTGCGTTTGGATGCCAACGTATGGGTTGATTCGTTTTGCGCCGACCATGCCGAGTCGCTTGCCGCACGCGCGTTTATTGGGCAGGCGACGGAGGCGGGGGCATTGCTGTTCTTTCCGGTGCATATCGCCAAGGACGTACTGTATGTTGTACAGCACGAACTGAAGCGCAGCGTTCTTGCCAGCGGGGGAGCGCTCGGCGAGGCTTCTGCCCGCGCGATTGGCGATGCGGCGCTGGCGTTTGTTCGGAACATGACCGAAAACGCCACGGCCGTGGGTGCAGATGCGTCGGACCTTTGGCTGGCCGACAAATACTTAGCGCTCCATCGCGATTACGAGGACAACTTGGTACTCGCCGCATGCAAACGCGCCCAGGTTGATTACTTGGTGACCAACGATCGAAAACTGCTCGAACATGCCGATCTTGCAGCAAAGACACCTCGTCAAATGATGCCGATTCTTGTTTTGGCCAAACGCGGCGGCACGGCTATCGGTTGACGCGAGCTGTTCGCGGGCCCCTTGGACGACGATGCGCCAAGGGGCCCGCGTCTGCTATTTACAAAAGCTCGGCCTTGATGGTGGGACTTTCTGCGAGCTGCTCGGCTGCCTTTTCGTTGGAGCTGTCGAGTGCTGCCAGACTGCGGTAGACCCACTCGTTGACCTGGGTGTTCTTGACGCCTGCGGTCTGCATAAGGGCGCCTACCTCGCGGATTGCTGCGAACAGATCGGCCTTGGGACCCGCGAGCTCGATCTCGATACCGTGGTAGGCGGCCACGCCGCGGTTCTCACTCACGTGGTCGATAAAGCCCTCGACGGTCTCAAGCTGCTGAGTGAGAGCTGCATCATCGTCAACGTCCAGCGCGACGAGTGCGTTCGATACCGTGAGGGCGGGATGTCCGCAGGGGACAAAGCCCTCGATGACATCCATAGCTTCGGTAATGGTTGAGCCCAGGCCTGCGAGGGCATTGACGAGTTGCTGCTTGGTATCCATAACGGTCCTTTCGACGGGTCAATTTTGCTTGGCGAAAATATACGTGACGCGATCGGTAACAAAAGTGCGAAGTGCGGCGCACATTGGGGTCTTCACAGCTCGTGCATAGAACAGCTGTCCGCTTTCAGAACGTGGTAAGATAACACTCCACAAGCGGGGCTCGCCCCGTATGTTCCTTGAAAAGTCGACGGTTATCGGGTGTTTGCAGGCCCGATACCATCCAGACTTTCCCAACATTCGGGGGCGACTGGTTTCGACACGATAGCTCTGAGAGAGGAAGCAAGCCGAGGTCTCCTCGCCTCGTTAAACAGGGGTACCGTCAAATTGAATTGACAACAACTCTTCTTTTGAGCCTATGGCTCTCGCTGCTTAATTTATAGCGGCGCGTCAACCCGGTGATTTCCCCGACACCGGTGCGACGTCATGTTAGGGGAATGCTCCTGCGCACGTAATCGGTATGGCGCAGGCTAAGATCGAACCGGTTGGGATGCTGCGAGCGTGTCGCTGCGCGCAAAGCGTCCGAGACTAAACCAGCGACTGAGCTTGGAGATGCCAATCAGGGGGCTTTCGTGGACCGGAGTTCGATTCTCCGCGCCTCCACCAATAGTTACAGGCAGGTAGATATTCGTATCTACCTGCCTTTTCATTTCTAGCCCGTACCGCGGAGAATCGAACTCTGTGCAGGGCGCGAGCGTAAAGAAAACGCGTAAGCGTTTTTAGCCCGCGGGCGAGGACGCCGGCAGGCGGCCGAAGCCGGTGCGTGTTCGCGAAGCAAACACGCGGATTCTCCGCGCAAAGCCCCAACCCAAAACAGATGTGCTGCCGATGGTATTTCAGCTAGCCATGCCCAGCACCAACGGATTCCCCCACCCGCGGAGAATCGAACTCTATGCAGGGCGCGGGCGTAAAGAAAACGCCTCAGTGACGCAGAGTGGGACGCGCTTTCCCAATGGCAGCCCAGGCGGAAAGCCCATCCCGGAATCCGCGCTCAGACTGGGACGTAGTTTCCGGAAGACGCCTCAAGCGGAAACTGCAACCCGGAATCGAGCCGTAGGGCGGGACGCGCTTTCCCAACGGCAGCCCAGGCGGAAAGCGCATCCCGGAATCCCGCCTCAAACTGGGACGCACTTTCCGCTTCACCTGCCGCCTCGAAAAACCTGCGCGCCCTCCATCCCAAAACTGGGTAGAAGAAGGCCAAAACGCAATCGCAGGAGGTCAATATGACTGCAGAAGATAAGGCAAAGAACGCCGGCAAGGTCGCGCTCGTCTTGGAGGGCGGCAGTTTTCGCGGGCAGTTTACCGCCGGCGTGCTCGACGTTCTCATGGAGGCCGGTGTCGAAATTCCGGCGGTGTACGGCGTATCGGCCGGTGCGCTCAACGGCGTCAACTACAAGTCACACCAGATCGGTCGCGTCAATCGCATCAACCTGACCTTCTGCAATGACAACCGCTACATGGGTGCCGCATCCTTCGCATCCACGGGCTCCATCGTGGGTTACGACTTTATCTTCAACGATATCCAGGACCGCCTGGATCCCTTTGACAACGAGGCGTTCGACGCGAGCCCCATCGAGATGTACGCCGTCGCGACGGACATGCTGTTTGGAACCGCTGCCTACCTGCCGGTCAAAAGCGCCGTGCTCGACCTCGATGCTGTGCGCGCCTCCACCTCGCTGCCGCTGGTGACGCCGCCGGTCGAGATCGACGGGCACAAATACGTCGACGGCGGCGTGGCCGATTCGGTTCCTATCGAGCATGTGCTCGAGGAGGCGGGCTTCGACCGTGCGGTCGTCATCGTCACCCAGGACCGCTCGTACGAGAAAAAGCCCTACGAGTTTATGCCTGCCGCGCGCGCCCGCTATGCCGACTACCCCTACCTGCTCGAGGCTATCGAGACGCGCCACGACCGCTATAACCTCCAGCGCATGCACCTGTGGAAGTATGAGCGCGAGGGCCGCGCGCTGGTCATCTCTCCGCAAAAGCCGGTCGAGGTCGGCCATGTCGAGCATGATCCGGCAAAGCTTTTGGACCTGTATATTCAGGGTCGCCAGGAGGCAAAGCGTTTGCTCGCGGAGATCCAGGAGTTTGTTGAGCGCTAGCGCTGCAACGTCACGGCTCGTGGATGACATGTGCAGAAACTCTGGTCGGAGCCAAAATACCTGTTGACTCGTACGGCGAGCGGGGTAATATGGACGGGTTACTTGCAGAGCCCCGTGAATCTCTGTAACAACACGTACTGTACATGGAGGAGTCTAAGTGATTTCGAAATCGACTCACTACGCCAAGCAGGGCGAGGTCCAGCGCAACTGGGTTCTCGTCGACGCCGATGGTGCTGTCCTGGGCCGTCTTGCCACCCAGATCGCAATGATCCTGCGCGGTAAGAACAAGCCCCAGTTCACGCCCAACAGCGACTGCGGCGACTTCGTTGTCGTCATCAACGCCGATAAGGTCCAGCTTACCGGTAACAAGGCCGACACGAAGACCTATTATCGCCACAGCGGCTACAACGGCGGCCTCAAGGCTGAGAGCTTCCGCCAGGCTATGGAGAAGCACCCGGAGAAGGTCATCGAGCGCGCCGTTCGCGGTATGCTGCCCAAGACCACCCTCGGCCGTGCCCAGATGACCAAGCTTAAGGTCTACGCTGGTGCCGAGCATCCGCATGCTGCCCAGAACCCCACGAAGATTGAGCTGGAGGCTTAAAGATGGCTGAGAACACCGTTGTCTACCAGGGTACCGGCCGTCGTAAGAACGCCGTCGCCCGCGTCCGTCTCGTCCCCGGCACCGGCAAGGTGACCATCAACAAGCGTGATGCCGAGCAGTATTTCGGCCGTCATCAGCTCGTTGAGAACGCCCTTGCTCCCTTCAAGGTGACCGACACCGCCGGTCAGTTCGACGTTATCGCTCTGTGCGATGGCGGCGGCATCTCCGGTCAGTCCGGCGCTCTGCGCCTGGGCATCGCTCGCGCTCTTCTGAACGCTGGCGACTACCGTGCTGACCTCAAGAAGGCCGGTTTCCTTACGCGCGATGCTCGCGTGGTCGAGCGCAAGAAGTACGGCCTCAAGAAGGCCCGCCGCGCTCCCCAGTTCTCCAAGCGCTAAGGTTTTATCTCCTTTCGAGATACAATGTACAAGCGGGGCCTGCCGATTCCTCGGCGGGGCCCGCTTTTCTTTTTCGACTAGGGTGGGCGGTTGCATATCGCCTGCTAGGGAAGGAGCGATCCTATGCCCCAGAACATCTTCGGTACCGACGGCGTCCGTGGCGTCGCCAATGCCGACCTCTCGTGCGACCTCGCGTTTCGCCTGGGCCGCGCGGCGACCAAGTTCCTTGGTCCGGATATCTGTGTCGGCCGCGACACGCGTCTTTCGGGCACCATGCTCGAGAGCGCTCTGACCGCCGGCATCATGGCCGAGGGCGGCCGTCCGCACTGCTGCGGCGTCATCCCCACGCCTGCCGTGGCGCTGCTCACCGTTCAGAACGAGCTCGACGGCGGCATCGTCATCTCTGCTTCGCATAATCCGCCGGAGTTCAACGGCATCAAGTTCTTTAGCCGCAAGGGCATGAAGCTTCCCGACGCGGTCGAGGAAGAGATCAGCGCCTGGGTCATGTCCGAGGAAGCCATGGCTGCCGACACGCTGCCGACCGGTGCCGGCGTGGGCCACATCATCAAGATGAAAGACGCCCGCAAGGCATACGTCGACCACGCCATCGATACGCTTGATGGCCTGAGGCTCGATGGCCTGGTCGTTGCCGTCGACTGTGGCCATGGCGCCTCTTGCCAGACCACGCCTGCCGCGCTGCAGCGCCTGGGCGCCACGGTCCATGCCATCAACACCGATTACTGTGGCACTGACATTAACGTTGAGTGCGGCTCCACTCACCTTGAGCCCCTGCGCGAGCTCGTGCTGCGCACCCACGCCGATATCGGCCTGGCCCACGACGGCGACGCCGACCGCGTACTGTTCGTGGACAGCGAGGGCAATGAGATCGACGGTGACTACATCCTGGCTATCTGCGGTTCTGACCTCGCCGCCCGCGGCAAGCTCGCCAACTCCGAGATCGTCTCGACCGTCATGTGCAACCTGGGCTTCTCCATCGCTATGAAGGAGCAGGGCTTCGAGATGGTTCAGACCGCCGTGGGCGATCGCTACGTTCTGGAGCGTATGCTCGCGGATGGCGCCGTCATCGGCGGCGAGCAGTCCGGCCACATCATCTTCCTGGAGCACAACACCACCGGTGACGGTCTGGTGACGGCTCTGCAGCTGCTGGCCGTGCTCAAGCGCACCGGTCGTACCCTCACCGATCTTGCCGGCATCATGAAGAAGTACCCGCAGGTACTCGTCAACGTGCATTCCGACAACAAGGCTGGTCTGGACGATTGCCAGCCCATCTGGGATGCCGTCGCTGCTGCCGAGAAGGAACTTGACGGCCGCGGTCGCATTCTGGTGCGTCCGAGCGGTACCGAGCCGCTGGTCCGCGTTATGGCCGAGGCCGAGACGCACGAGCTGACCCAGCGCGTTGTCGACGACATCGTCGAGGTTGTCAAGCGCGAACTTCCCTAATGGTCAAAAACGAGTGCCAAGTGGTAAACTGTTAAGGCTATTTTGGTCGATTGGTATGTCCGAGGGGGAGCATGTTCACTAAAGTCCTAAGGTCTTTTGGTATGCGTGGTCGAGTCCTTACGCTGGATGCTCCCATCTCGGGCGACGTCATTCCGCTTTCCGAGGTAAACGACCAGACATTTGCCACCGGCCTTTTGGGCCAGGGCGTGGCGATTCAGCCTACCGGAACGCGTGTGATTGCACCGGCTGATGCCAAGGTCGAGGCCATTTTTCCCACGGGACACGCTGTTGCGCTTAACACGGTCGATGGCTTGGACGTGCTCATCCACGTTGGTTTGGACACTGTTCGGCTTGAGGGCAAGCACTTTACCGTACATGCGCAAGTGGGCGACATCGTCCATAAGGGCGATGTGCTCATTGAGTTCGATCGCGAGGCAATTGCTGCCGAGGGCTACGATGTGACGGTTCCCATCTTGGTGTGCAACTCCGTTGAGTTCTCGAGTATCAAGGGCTCCGTTGGTGCGCATGTCGAAGAGATGGACCAGCTCATCGTTGCTCGCGAACGCTAGCAAGTGCACGTGGCCATTAGCCTACAATTCATAATTTAGGGACTTCATTTGTCTCTACTTCTATGCGCGCTAAATCTCCGTGATG
>OGYS01000643.1_pt1 | contig 22636 bp, 27 predicted proteins | sample 1576611 | NCBI WGS metagenome assembly OGYS01 (sample SAMEA3541571, study PRJEB24748) | human gut metagenome | biome: human gut; feature: human-associated habitat; material: faeces | place: China | collected 2012
TAAGTAGTAGTTCACCACCTTGAGGGCTCGGCGGGTGTTGTCTGAGTTTCGGAAGTACCGCAAACCAAGCAGCAGTTCACCCGAAAGGAGCTTATATGAACGACGTGAATGGTTTCGGAGGTACGGTAATCCAGGTAGTAGTTCACCCACTATGGACGACGTGCGAGGCCATAGCATGTTTCGGAGGTACCGCAAACCAAGCAGTAGTTCACCAAAGAACTCAGATCAAAGTCTGGTTACTCAGTCTCGGAGATACCATAAATCAAGCAGTAGCTCACCTTTACAGATAAGCGCGGGGCGTTCCATTCGTTTCGGAGGCACCGTAATCCAAGTAGTAGTTCACCAATCGGCGCCCGAAGGATGTATTGCAACGCGTTTCGGAGGTACGGTAATCCAGGTAGTAGTTCACCCTCGAAGAGTCTTACACGCATCTCCGGCGGGTTTTGGAAGTACCGTAAATCAAGCAGTAGTTCACCCGTTCATAACTTCGCTCGCCTCGGTGAGGGATCTCGGAGGTACCGTAAATTAAGCAGTAGTTCACCGTCGGTGTGGACGCCTGAGTGCTAATCTTTGTTTCGGAGATACCGTAAATCAAGTAGTAGTTCACCTTCTCATTTCGTGTCTACGCTACGCTCCGCGTTTCAGAGGTACCGCAAACCAAGCAGTAGTTCACCCGCTCCATCGAAAGGATCCGTCATGGAATTGTTTCGGAGGCACCGTAATCCAAGCAATAGTTCACCAGGAGCCCAAGCCTTTCCGGGTGTCGACCCGTTTCGGAGGTACGGTAATCCAGGTAGTAGTTCACCCTACCTCAGCGCTCTGCGCGGCAAAGGCGGGTTTCGGAAATACCGTAATCCAAGCAATAGTTCACCCTTGCAGGTAATGCGTCCGTCGGTGCCGGTATTTCGGACGTATAGTAATCCAAGTAGTAGTTCGCCGCAGAAAGGCGTTTCGTCCGAGCGCTACGCGTTTCGGAAATACCGTAGACTAAGTAGTAGTTCACCCATTAGCTTGGCGGCTTGGGTCCTTTAAGCGTTTCGGAAGTACCGCAAACCAAGCAGTAGTTCACCTCACGTTATTCGAGCTAAGGGCTACCTTTTGTTTCGGAGTTGCCGTAACCCAAGCAGTAGTTCACCCTTTGAATTCTTTGATAAAAAGCCTGTTCAGTTTCGTAGATACCGTAATCCAAGCAATAGTTCACCGGGCCTTCACAAGATCGTGCTGGGTCGAGGGTTTCGGCGGTACCGTAATCCAAGTAGCAGTTCACCCATTTACCTCTGCCATCGAACGTATATTTAGTTTCGGTGGTACCGCAAACCAAACAGTAGCTCACCAATTACAGATAAGCGCAGTGCGTTCCATTCGTTTCGGAGGCACCGTAAACCAAGTCGTAATGCAGAAAGAACAACGAAAAGGTCAACGTTCCGCTTGCTTTTGAAAGTCCCGGAAGTTTTTGAGTCCGCATGTAACTATATATATGCGTTTCGTCATCGTCACTTAAGGATTAGGTGTACGGTTGCAGGGGTAATGGCGAAACGCGACCGTTTGCAAAGATCATCCGTTTGGGTGACCTTTTTTGGCGCCATATTCCGGTATTATGGTATAATAGCCCCATTCACCAAAGCATCAACAGAAAGGAATAGAGATGCTTTTTGACTTGTTTGGTCCTCTGCTTGGACCGCTTCTACTCGTGATCTTGGTGATCGTCGTGTTCGAGTCCTGTTGGAGGAAGTGCCCGCCGGACAAACTGATGATCGTATCTGGATTCGGGCAGACGCGTAGCGTGTCAGGAAAGGGCACGTTCGTTATCCCCGGTCTGCAGCGTGTGGATACGTTGGCTCTCGGTGCTGTGCAGGTTCAGTTGTCTACGGAGAATGAAATCCCGACCCAGGATGCGATTCTTATCCATGCTTGCGCCGTCGCAAACTTCCAGATTGGACAGACTCCCGAATTGATCGAGATAGCATCGAAGAATTATCTCAATATGGATAAAGCCGAAATGACCCGTCAGGTCACCGAGGTGATGCTCGGAAAGATGCGCGAGGTTATCGGTCAGATGGATCTTAAGGAGCTCATGCGTGACCGTGAGTCCTTTAACCATAAGGTATTCGAGGGGTCGCGTGACGATCTTGCGAATCTCGGTCTTGAGCTTCGCACGTTCAACGTCCAGGATTTCTCAGATTCGCAGGGGATTATCCGCTCGATGGGTGCCGACCAGGCAGCTGAGATCAAGAAGGAGGCGGAGCTTGCCCAGATCAGGGCAGAGCAGGAGGTTGCCGAGCGCCAGAACCAGCTTGATTTGAAGAAGGCGGAGCTGAAGAAGACTGCCGACAAGGCCGCAGCTGAGGCAGATATGGTCAAGCAGACCGTGACGGCTGAGAAGCAGCGTGAGCTCTATGTCGCACAGCAGGAGGCGCAGATCGCAGCCGAGACCAAGAAGGTCGAACTCGCCGAGCGACAGGTTGCCGTGAAGGAGCGTGAGCTGGATGCCACGGTCCGTAAGCAGGCCGAAGCTGACCGCTATGCCGCCGAGCAGAAAGCGGATGCCGAGCTCTACACACGCACTAAGAATGCAGAGGCCGCCAAGGTCGAGGCACAGAATAAGTCTGACGCCGATCTCTACAGTGCCCAGAAGACAGCTGAAGGCGTCTCGGCCAAGGCAAAGGCTGAGGCAGAGGCGACGCGCCTTAAGGGCGAGGCCGACGGCGCCGCTGAGAAGGCACATGGCGAGGGTGTCGCCGCCGGCATCAAGGCCCAGACGGAAGCATACAATGGTATGGAGAACGCCTACCTTCTCGCCAATCGCTACATCGATGTTATGCCGGAGGTTGCCGAGGCTGTCGCAAAGCCACTGACAGCTGTCGACTCCATTAAGATGTATGGCGATGGCAACGCCACGAAGCTCGTACGTGACACGACCGGTATGGTCGATCAGGTGACCAGCGGGCTCAAGGATGCAACTGGCATCGATCTTACCGAGCTGCTTCGCTCATTCCATCAACCATTTCAGCCTCGTGAAGACAACGAGTAGTCAAAGTTAGCTGCGTGGCTTTAAGCTGAATTTACCAAGGCGTCTCGTTGGAACACGGGGCGCCTTCTTTTTGACAAAACGGAAGAAGTTCAGGTCGATTGTATTGTGGTACCACTATGCTATACTAATATATACGGCATGGCACAACCAAACGAGCTACAAACATCAAGCCATGCTCTTTCCGCGCCCCAGCGAGGAATATTAGATGGATATGAGAGTCACTTTTAAGGCGCTCATATCCATCTTCATTTTTTGACCGACACGATAGACCATATCCCGTTGTCGCAGATGAGGGAACGTCTAGTCGTTTTTCCATGTCCGACAGCGATGAAAACATCCTGTACGGTCGCAAGTTCGGGTCCGGTTTTCGAGGGACACGGTACGACGGCACCACAGCTGACGATGTTAAAAACACGCCCATCATTCCAGACGATATGTTCAGGCAAATCGTTTTGATCCATCTCGACATTCACCTCGATCGCGTTAAGATCGAACGGTTCCATTTTTGCCTGCCTTTCACGCATATCGCAAGCGCTTGCGAAAATCAATCGAGCGAACGAAGTGAGCGGATCATAGGCGTGCTCGCACGCCGCACAGATGGCGTTTCGCTAAATCGTCCAGAAATTCTTCCCGTCATACGTCTCGTTTCGTAATCCTATGCTACAATAGTACCGCCTAAAGGAAAGGGAAACAAGGATGAAAAACAGCACGATCAATGGTGAGGAAATCACGGATGAGCTGCGCCGCAAAATTGCAAGCCGACTTCGTGGGAAAGCGAAAATAGCGACCCCGGACACCGTGGATTCCCTGCTTATGGAAGCGGTTTACGGTGATGATGTCATGGCGGTCTATGCCAAGAGATATCTAACGGATATCGCGGACCTGATTGATCCATTTGGTTTCGATTCCGCAGCATCCACTGAGATGGGAGATTAAATGAGCAAGCTCAATATCGATATGATTCGCGAGATTAAAAACAATCATCCCGCGGTTCCGGAGCCGTTTCTGAATGAAAGCAAGCTCCTTGACGTCGAGGAGGACTGCAGGAAAGCATTTCTTTCTTCCCGAACCGGTAGGCTCGGTGCCTTTGGCAAGGCTTTTCACAGTTTTATTGAGGCTCCGTCCGGCGATCTCGTCTCCGCATATATTCTGGCAATCGATTCCGAGGACGAGCGCAAGGCGGATGTCCTGCTACGGTTCTATACGGCTCCGGGAGAAAGGGCGGTTTTGCTATATCGCGATACGATCGCATTCGTGTCTGAGACGATGCCGGAGCCCGGCGATACGGTCACAGTCAAATCCTCACGTGAGTTCAGCAAGGATGTCATGCTGAACCATCGTTTTCCGATCGGATAGATATGGCTATTGTAGTTTACTTGATGGATGCGATGTTTAGCATCTGCTTGGGTGTCTTAAGGGCAGTTTTCGTTATGCCGATGTGGCGGAAATTAGAGATCTCCAGTATCTCGCTTCTGTTTTTGTCTCTCTGCCTTTTCTTTTTTGAATTCAGGCGGCGAAAGAGTGAGGCACATGGATAGACCTAAAATCGACGGGATTGTCGACTACATCAAGGCTGCCTACCCGGACAGCTGGCGTGATTACGTCCTGTGCCGCGCTGGAACCGAAGAACCGATAGCGGTTATGTTTCCACATATGGGTCGAATATATTACGCGCCGACTTTGTCTATGTTCGAGAAGGCCGGTCCGCATGGTCGTCACTTTGGAGAATAAGATGTTTTTCAATCCGTTATGCCTGGGCCAGGCTAAGAACGGGAAAGTTCAAATGGACAGTCCGAAGAAAAAGGCAGTAGGGGAGAAGATTGTGATCGATGCCGAGGATCTTCTTTCTATCGCCCGCGAGCTTGAAAGCAGCTCGAATATCGTTCATATCAACGGCAAGGAATACACCGGTAAGAAGAGTTGGATTGCCAACCGTCTTCGTGAGATCGTCGCTTCCGCGCCAATCGATCGGTAGGGCCGTAAAAATGACTGGATTGAAGGTCTTTCTTAATCAACCGAGGGACAGTTTTTCAGCCGGAACGTTTGTCAATATGATTCCGTTCGGCAATGATATGGCGCTTCCTTTCATACAGGTTGACTGTCGAGGGTGGGATATATTCGAGAATCGCGCTCACAATCTCAGGAAAGCTGCAGCTTGCGAGTCCTTGCAGGCATCGCAGGGATATCACAACTCTTGGCTCACCTTGCATGAGGATAAAAAGAACAAATATGACCCCAACGCGATTGAGCTTCTTGTGAGGGGAGAGGCGTTCGGCAATGCCGGTTACATCGCGAAGGAACAGACTAAAGCTGTGCGAAAGCTGGCAGAACTTTGCAGTTGCAAGGTAGGCGATCTTCACGTCACGATCGCGCGAAAAGATTTTGATCATTTGAAAAACGTTCCACTTGTTGTATATGGGTATCTGATTGCTAAAGATGGATCGGTTAAAGAATGAAAAGGCTTATATCTTCCAGAAACATCAAAGTCGTCCTTGCCGTAGTATTGGCAATCACTTGCATAAATGGAATCGGGCTGAATCTCAACGATTATCCGATCCAGGTGCCGGATGGGACGTCGTCTTCGCAGTCAAAAACCACTTCGACATCGAGCATTCCGGATTACACCGGACTTGCGTCAGTTGTCCTTTCGGATGGATCAGGTCTAGACATATCAGATCTTCCATCGGAGACCGCACTTTCAGAGCTGGACAGTCTTGGGCGATGCGGTACGGTCGAGATGGTCGTAACGCCGGACACGATGCCCGTGGCGGGCGAGCGGCGTGGAAGCATCGGTATGGTGAAGCCTTCCGGCTGGCATACGGTGCGCGATGACAGTCTTGACGGCAAGTACCTTTATAACAGGTGTCATCTTATCGCGTGGTGTCTTTCCGGTATAAATGCGGAGGAGCGAAACCTGATCACCGGCACGAGATATATGAACGTGGAGGGAATGTTGCCCTATGAGATGCAGGTCGCAAGCTACATCGAGCGCACGGGGAGTAGTGTTCTCTACAAGGTGAGCCCTGATTTCCGCGACAACGAGCTGGTGGCTCGCGGGGTTCGCATCCAGGCGCAATCAGTAGACAGTAAGGACGACGAGCTCGCCTTTGATGTCTATTGCTATAACGTTCAGCCCGGATACGCCATTGACTATCTGACCGGCGCGGCATCTAAAGATTAAGCGATAGGATTTAGGTCGGATTCGCAAGCGCTTGCGAATCCGCTGCATATCGCCGACGTTTGTACATCAAGTTTTGGATACACTGCATATCAAATAGCGAATTACTTTTCGCCCAAAGAAAGGAAAGCAGATGCAGGAATTCGTATGTTCGATTAGCCGCAAAGACTTACAGGATCTTGCAGACCTGGCGATGCAGGTCTATAGGAACCCAGATGAGCTTCCGTTCACCTATTTTCGACCAATCAGGGATCGTCTGTTCTCTTGGGGGGTTCGACGCCATCAAGGATGCACAGGCAGTGATGTATCTCGGACGAGGCGACTACGATTCATATCAGATCGCCCGCAATGACCTTGAAGATAGCGGTTGGCTCTCTCCTGAGATTGAGATCAACAGCCTCGATAAGATTCCGCTTGGAGAATATCTTCAAGCTGGGATTTCGAAGATGGAATCAACTGATTGGGCTTAACTGAATCGCGAAATCCTCAAGAAACTCGTCAATCTTTCCGTCTTTTCCAGAGTTGTTTGCAGTTTGATGGGGAAGTTCGTGGTAATGGGAGAGGGGATGGCATTCCGAGTCCAAAATCTGGTACTGTGGTATGATGGTGCTATCCTAACAGAAAGGCGAAGTGCATGACGACCGGTATTACTTCAATCCTGAAAAATATTCTGAAATTCATAGCGTTCATCGTCACTGTCGTGGCGGCGGTCTTTCTCTTGCGGGCGTTTGTAATCGAGCCGTTTGTCGTGCCGACGGGATCGATGGAATCGACGATTGAGGTGGGGGACTGCATACTCGCGCAGAAGATTTCCCTTGAGACGGGAAGCGATTTGAAGTCAGGTGATATCGTCGTATTCAAGAATCCGAAACCGGAGAACGGGGTCGACATCTTGGTCAAGCGTGTCATCGCGACGTCCGGTCAGACCGTTAACCTGAAAGACGGTAAGGTCTATGTCGATGGCAAGCATCTGGATGAATCCTATGCGATGGGGGAGAGCAAGCCGCTGGATGCACATCTGTCATCAGCACCCGATTCCTATCCTTATACAATCCCAGACGGATGCATTTGGGTAATGGGAGACAACCGTGAGAATTCGGCAGATTCACGCTATTTTGGACCGGTGGAGGAGGATAGCGTGATCGGAATCGTATTCGCACGCTATTTCCCGTTTGACAGAATCGGTTCTGTTTCATAATCCAAAGCCCTACGGCACGTTTCGCGTGTCGTAGGGCTTTTTTAATGTCGTAAGACCAGAATCTAGACTTTGAAGAATCCGGATCCATCAAGTTTTCTCGTCTGTAGTATCTTCCTACTGTGGTATGATGGTATTGCAATAAAGAGTTGATGATTTTAAAGCCTAAGGAGTCAGGATGACGCGTAGATACACGCTGGAGCGGACGGACTTTATCGGGTGTCAGAACACCTCCTATATGGACGTCGATGATGCCGAGCCGTGTCCATTCTGCGGTAGCAGGAAGGTGACTATCTATCCCTACGGACAGGGAGCCACCTCGTATGTCGAGGGCGTACCCACGCTCTACCTTTCATCTGCCACCTGCAAATGCCGAGGCTGCACAGCCGAGATAGACGGTCCCCAGCGCAAATCGATTATCGAGGGCGAGGACGAATACAACGCCTGTATCGCAGCCCTCAAGACCTGGAATACCCGATATAACGAAAAGTGAAAGGGAATTGAATCATGGGCATTAGCGAAGCCGGCTTAATCGAAATCATGTGCGACATACAACGAAATCGAGAAGGATCTCCGCAGGAAATCGGACAGATAGCCGACTTTAACGGAACCCATCAGAATCGGGAGGCATGAATTGGGACAGCGTGATGAGACGACAGGCGAACTGTCCGAGCGCGTCTTGGCTCGTCTGCGCCGTGAGTATTCCTTGGTTGCGTCCGAGGTCTGGGTAGACGATGACCATCGCGTCGATTTCGTGGGCTTCAGGCCCGAGCGGTTTTCACCGTTCCCGTCATCGATCGAGCGCGGTGAATTCGTCTACGTCGAGGTCAAATCGTGCATGGCCGATTTCAAGAGCGGACACGGTCTGACCTTCCAGGGCGATGCGAATTGGCTCGTCTGCCCTTCGGATCTCGCGCAGTCGCTCTACGAGACCCGCCAACTACCAAAAAGCGCGGCGGTATTCTGCCAAGACGGCAGAGGTCGCTTATTGAAGAAATTCGATCTCAGTATCGGCGCGGGCAGCAGCCGTATCGCGCCCGCCTCCGAGCTGCTGTACCGGATGGTCTGCCATAGTGCCGGCTCTTGGCGTACATCGCGCGAGGGCGCCAACGACCGCTATTGCCCGTGGTGTACCCCATACCGCCGGAAGGCTCTCAACGATATCGATACCGTCTGTGGCGATATGAACCTGATTGACGGGGTGGAGCTGTCGCTCGAGACGATTGATGGACATGGGGCGCACCTGAAGATGTCCCATGACAACGATATCGACCGCGCATGGATCCCTATCAACTATTGCCCCATTTGCGGGCGAAATCTTCGGAAGGATGTATAGATGACCGTTATCGAGTATTGCCGCCACGAGACCAAGGTACACGAACTCGTGATTATCCGTGAGGGCGGTTATGAGAGGTGCGTGGCCTATATCGACTGCGAGGATTTATTTCGCCTGCCGCCCGATATCGCCCATGCGGACGTTATCGATTCCTCCCGCGACCACATCAAGGTTTTGGACCATCAAGACGCATACGTAATCGTTCCGTGCACCTGTCTCGATATCAAATAGGGAAGTGCTCTGGGTGGATCAAGACGAGATTTGTCCACACATATGGTTTTTGCTGGCAAAGGATTTGGTACAGAAAGGAAGTTTCAGATGGCTTGCGAATATTGCGAAGGTGATCGGAACATGCCTGCCGCCACATCATCGTACACTGGCGAGGCTGCCGACGAGATCATTACCATCGACCGTGCCGACGAGTGGGGCGATTTATACAAAAATATCATCGAGACATGGCAATCGGGAGAAAGGAACCCGAACCGATCACCTACTGTCCGTTCTGCGGGCGAAAGCTGTAGATGAATATGCTGGATGGAATGCAGATTGATTCCAAAGATCGACACGGGGCTGTCGATACATATGACATCGATCCGAGAACCATGCTTACGTCGGACAGGGCGAGGCGATCAGCGGCAAACCGTTTGTTGGAAGTCTATGGCTACTCGAATGAGATCGGCGAGGCGGATCTTCATGATTTCCTGGCCGCTGTGCTGTTTGGACCCGGAATCAAGATTACTGGTAATAGACCGATTATCGGTAGGTTGTTTGAGCTGATAAACCGCCCGGTTTGTGTTGTCAGGACACTTGAGACCGATGAAGGGGAAATCGTTCCCGTATGTTCCAATTGCGGCGAACCGATTTCCCTGACCGATTCCTTCTGCCCGCATTGCTCTGCGGAAGTAGTCGGCAATGAGTTCGATTGCTGAGTCACGTCACCACTTCTAGGTTGCAATCCGGCTGGAATATGCTGACAGGCTTCGTCTCAACTACGGAAGCCATGTGGCGTTCGGTTTAGAGCATGGCATTAAAGGATGCGGCTTGCAAACGGCGAGTTCGAATAGGAAAGGAGTTCAGCTGATGATTCCGCTGACGACAAGGGATGCTGCCGATTGGAGCATGATCTGTGCGTACCTTCGACTTGATGATGAGGGAAGAAAACGCGTCATCGAAGAGATTGAATATCAGACATCGAGAATGATGAAAGAGCGTGAAGAGGAAAGACGTGCATGGCTTTCTAAAGATATTTAGGACGGAAAAATGGCCCGGTGTCCGATAAGGAGCCGGGTCATTTTTCCGTCCTAGTAAGTAGCACCGTTGTATTGTGGTATCATCGTATCAGCAAATGCAAAAAAGGAGGAACGAATGGGCTTAAATGGGCTTTCGAAAGAATATATCCTGATGTCAATCAAGCCGCATTATGCAGACCTGATATATACCGAAAGGAAGCGCTTCGAATACCGCAAGAGGGCTCCAAAGCTGGTTGACTTGCCGATCCTCCTATATGAGACGGCGCCGGTCCAGAAAGTGACAGGAATTATCGCTGATTGGTCGATACTACAGGCGTCTCCGGAGGCCGTGTGGACGTATTCGAAGACCCATAGCGGCTTGACGGCTGACAGGTTCTTTGGATATTACGAGGGGTGCGATAAGGCCGTTGCCATCCGTATATATTCAGCTGTTCCGTTCAAGGATTCGCTTGAGCTGCAAACCTTGAATCCTGAACTGAAACGGCCACCCCAATCGTTTTGCTATGTACGATCCGAACTCGACTTGCCGATGAAAGGATGAGCTATGGTTTCCGATGATGATCTTCGCGCTTCAGTCAGTGGATTTCAAAAAGAACAGGCATGGAAGAAAAAGGTCTGCAGCCTGTGTGCACACTGCATACAGAACCCCCATGTTCGCGACAAACGTCATAGACCGGAGGACACCCAGATTCAATATCTGTGCGTCAGGCGCGGAGAGGAACATGCCTTTGAAACCGGACATGGCAATTCATGTAGCTATTGGAAGGGACGGCCGTGAGCGATATCGACATCTACGCAGGGCTTGGAGGCGGTAAGAAGCGGGTCCGTCGCGATGACGGGAAGATCTTCGACAGTATTGCCGCGGCGAGTATGTCTGCCTACGGATATGCGGGGAGTGGGATCAAACGGGCGATTACCACCGGACGCAAGGCGAAAGGGCATCATTGGTACTGGGCAGACGAAATTTCAGAAGATTCTCAGAGGTAGTACTCTAGTACCGTGGTATACTGATACACGTCAAGAAAACAGGGCGTTACTAAACGAAATTGGCTGTCATCCGCTATAGTTGACAGCACGTTTCGCAGAAAGGACGAAAGATTCATGTACGAGAAGAAGCACGCACTGCCAAACAAAAAGATTCACACTCCGAAGGGGATCGCGCGTCTGACCGTCACCGCGGCGACCATGGCCGCCATGACCGGATCGAGCCTCATCTCACCGTTCACGGCATTCGCCCAGACCGGTGACGGGGGCACGCAGCACCCAGCCGTGATGTCGCCGATCGCCGCCCACGCCGGCGCGGCATCCGGTACCGGCGCGAAATCCGCCGCACAGACCATCGCGGACCTGCAGAAGGCAGTCGACGAGGCGAAGGCGAAGGAGGACGCCGCCAAGGCAGCCTACGATGAGGCCGCCGGTCCCTACAACGAGGCGGCTTCCGCACGCGACCAGGCCAAGGCATCCTACGATTCGGCAGTCAGCGCCGGCACGGCAGCCGACCGAGCGGCAATGGACGAGTACGCCCGTCAGGTCGCGGAGGGCAAGGACGCCGCCGATGCCGCCGGCAAGGACCTCGAGCAGGCGAAGGCGGGTCTCGCAGACGCCAAGGCGGATGCGTCCGAAAAGGACGAAGCGTACCAGTCCGCCATCAAGGCGGCCCAGGACGCTCAGGACGTCCTCGATAAAGCCAAGGCCGATGCCGTAGGCGCCACCCCGGAGGCTATCCGTGCCGCCGAGCAGGCCGTGCGCGACGCCCAGGCTGCCGTGGACAGGGCACAGGCCAATCTCGCCAACGCCAACGCGACGCTTGCCGATGCCCAGTCCAAGCTGGTTGCGGCCCAGTCTGCAAAGGATTCCGCCGATTCCGTCCTCGCTGCAGCCAAGCAGAACAAGGACGCGGCGGATGCGAAGGCCGCAGCCGCCAGCGCCGCCTACGAGAAGGCGAAAGCAGACCTCGCCGCAGCGGAGGCCGGTGCGAGCGGCCCGGAGTACGATGCGGCAAAACAGAAGGTCGCGGACGCAGAGGCAGCCCTCGCTGTCGCACGAGCGGCACAGTCCCAGTGCGAGTCCGAGCTCGAGCAGGCACAGTCCGCTGCGGCAACGGCACAAGCCGACCTGAATGATGCCCAGACGGCTCTCTCCGTAAAGCAGCAGGCCGCGGCCGATGCCGAATCCGGTGTGAACGCCGCCCAGTCCGCTCTCGATGCCGCGAACGCCGACCTCGATGCGGCCAAGCAGGCGAATGCCGACGCCGTCGCCAAGCTGGACGCCGCGAAGCAGGCTGTCAAGGACGCCGAGTCCGCCAAGGCAGCCGCCGACGTAGAGCTCGCGAACGCCAAGGCCGCAAAGGATACCGCAGACGCCTCCGTGACCGCCGCGCAGCAGAAGGTCGACGAGGCACAGGCGAAACTCGATTCCGCCGACGCGCAACTCAAGCAGGGAGCTATCGGCTTCTTCAAGGCCATGGGTGCCGATTCAGCCATCGAGATCATCCAGAACTGCACATACAAGGACTACACCGAGGTGGGGAACAACCTCGACGCCACGGGCCTTGAAAACATGCTTTCGTCCATCACAGTCATGAAGAACGTGAACGCCTACCGTAAGTCCGTCGGCCTTTCCGAGCTTGAGGTAAGCTATAAGCTCATTGCGGCAGCGATTGCAGATGCAAACTATTCGACGAAAAATGTAGAGCATGCTCAGCAGTTCGATGTCGGTGAAAACCTTGCCTGGAGCTATCGCGACCCCTGTAAGGCCTGGATCTATCAGGAAAAGGATCTGTTTGACAAGACTGCAGCCTCCCTTGGTGCGACGAATCTTTCCGGAAAGGACGCCTACGACTTCTGGTACGCCAACCAGGACAAGTTCGATTACTACCGTATCGGTCATTACATAAACATCATCAACCCTGACTATGCTGTCATGGGATGCGGTCTGAACGATGACACCCGTTTGACGTTCTCGCTCACGCTGCAATACGGCGGTTGGGCCGGTTCGGGCTGGAATACCGGAGCCATCTCCGTCGACGAGTACGAGCAGAAGCTGACCTCCTACGTTAACGTCCTGAAGAGCGCCCAGTCCGCGCTAAACGCGGCCAAGGCCGACCTCGCATCCAAGAAGCAGGCAGCCACCGGTGCCGCCGCAACCGTCCAGCAGAAGCAGGACGCAGCGGATTCCGCGCAGGACGATGTCGATGCCGCGAAGCAGGACGTCACCGATGCCCAGCGTGCCGTCGATGCCGCAAAGGCTGATGTCGCTGCCAAGCAGCAGGGCGTCACGGATGCCCAGACCGAGCTGGATGCGGCGAAATCGGACCTCGATGCCGCCAACGCGGCGGTCGTTACGGCAAAGTCGACCGTCCAGCAGAAGCAGGTCGCCTTCGATGCCGCCAACGCAGCCGTAACGGCCGCACAGTCCAAGCTGGACTCCGCCAAGGCGGACACCGAGACCAAGCAGCAGGGTGTCACGGATGCGAGCGCCGACCTCGCGAAGTTCTTCCAGGACGTCGCCGACGCCAAAAAGGCACTCGATACCGCAAAGAGCGTCCACGACGCGGCGGCAGCCGAGCAGGCCGAGAAGGCGACCGTCCTCGCCGCCGCCAAGCAAAAGGCGGACGCCACCGCACGCGCCCTCGCGGATGCCCAGCGTGCCGTCGATGCCGCAAAGGCCGACACCGGCGTTGCCGCCGACAGGCTTACCGGCTCCCAGACCGATCTCGATGACGCACAGTCGAACCTCGACATCCTCACCGGCCTTGCCGCGAAGCTCGCAGAGGCACAGCAGCGCGAGCAGGATGCAGTAAAGGCCGTCAATGACACCAAGGCCGCGCTTGATGCCGCGAAGGCGGATACCATCGCCGCCGAGTCCCTGGTCTCCGCCGCCGAGCAGGCAAAGGCGCAGGCAGACGCCAAGCTGTCGAAGCTGAACTCCATCGATGCCGGCGCGGCGATCGCTTCCGGCCATGATGTGAACGCGGATGACGCCCTCAACGCGCTTTTCGCCGCAGCAGTCGAGGCACGTGCCAAGGTCGCGCCCGCCAAGGCCATCCTGGACGAGAAGCAGGCCGCGGTGGACGGGCTCCAGTCCGGCTATGATGCGGCGCTCGCCGCCTACGAGTCGGCGAAGTCCGACCGCATCGCAGCGGAGCAGAAGCTTTCCGATGAGATAGCACGACAGAAGGCAGAGGAGGCAGCAAAGCAGCAGGCGGCATACACCCCGAAGCACCTCGCCGGCACGGATACCGCCCAGCCCGGCAGCCTCGCCCAGACCGGTGACCGCGCGGGACTCATCGGCGAGACGTTCGTCATCGGCGGTACCGTCCTCGTGGCAGCCGGCGTCTTCCTCGATCAAAAGAAGCGCCGCGAGCAGATGTAGTGCAAATCGCATAACGACTCGGAAAGGGGAATCCCGCAAAAGGGATTCCCCTTTTTCGTCTCGCCAGCCACGGTTTGCGTCTTGACCGTCCATTTCCCAGCTTCCGCAGCGCTCTTAAAATCATACGGTTTACCTGCGTCGTTGGGACAATTGACGATGATTCATTGGGACGATTGACGGTAATCTGTGGTGACGATTTTTCCTTATCCGCAGATGAGCGAAGCAGGCAATAAAATATCGAAAATGAGAACCTATGGGTTCTTTCAACTCATAGGCTAAACCGCCATTCCGGGCTTGAACTTCGCTTTTTCTGGCACACAAATGAGCGAGATTTTCGTTCTGGTTTTCGAGGTCCCGGGGTTGAGATCGGGCTTTTTTAAGTGCAAACAGTATGGTACAATAGTACTAGAGGTAGCATGGAGGTACGAAATGCAAAACAAAATCAAACTGGTCATGGATGATGAGAAAATCCTTCATGATGGAATCTATGATTTGAATTCGATCCATTCAATCATCGACGATCTATTGGTCAACAGGAAGGGGCTCCGCAAGGACGGTAGTTTCTACATTGACGATAACCCGAGTGACAGCGCCGGGGTAGGCATGGCATGTATATTTACGCTTGCCGGTAAAAAATGGTTTCGGGAAAACGTGAAAGAGCTTTTCTGGTATCGAGATATCAGCCATTACAAGCTCGATCATCGATACAAGGTTGAAAACGCCAAGGAAACGGTAATCGATACTTGGGAAGCCGAACGCAAGGCAAACGGTCTTTCGATTGATCGGTAGGACGGCAGATAGATTTTTGGGGAGTTCCACAAAAAGGAACTCCCCTTTTTCGTCTCGCTTGCATTTCGCTCCGCGAATCGGTCCATTCGCGCATGGCAAATTATCACATCTGTCCCGCTTGGTGCTTCTAAGCTCAAATACCTTATCGCTAAGCCCCGCCCAGAAAGCGGGGCTTTTTCACATCAAAGCGCATGGTATTGTGGTATAATCCTACTACTCTAAAAAGACCGACGTACAAAAGGGGAAAGTGATACCGATGTTCGAGTATGAGCAGGAGACCTACGGCAGCAAGGGCCGTGAGAGGATCCGTGCGGCGGCGATGGCCCACACGGGAAAGAAGGGGAAGATCCTTCTTCCTCCGACGCGCCGCCAGAAGGCTGAAGGTCTCGATAAGGTTGAGGTTGATGTCTGCTTTGAGTCGGCGAGCAGTAATTTTCTGGTCTGTTCGACGTTGCCGACGCGTAGAAACAAGCAGCATCGCATCACCGTGACGTATGCGCAGATCGCCAGTGGGGAAGTGGAAGTGAAATGGTAATCGATGAAACTGAGCTGGAGGGTCTGACCGAAGACCAGCGGAACGCCTACATTGCCCTGAAGGAGGGGCGTAACGTCTTCCTTTCCGGTAACGCCGGCACGGGCAAGAGCTATGTGCTCAACCGGTTCATCGATGACCTAGAGGCCCGTAGCGTTCCCTACACGGCGATGGCGCCGACGGGTATCGCGGCGCTCAACATGCACAATGGCTCGACCATCCACCGTACTCTTCAGGTGAGCGCCGGTGTATGCAACCCGTCCGAGAAGATTCGTCCCCGCAAGGTCCTGACGGTCGCGGAGGTCATCATCATCGATGAGATCTCGATGTGCCGCATTGACCTTTTCGATTACGTCATGCGCATGATCTCTGATGCCCAGGTCTCGTCCGGGCGAAAGCAGGTCGTGCTCGTCGGTGATTTCTTCCAGCTTCCCCCGGTCATCACGGAAGATGACCGTGCAATCCTCATGAAGCTGTACCCCGGCAATTTCGAGGGTTGGGCGTTTGAATCCGATTACTGGGATGGATTCGACTTCGAGCCGCACATCCTGAAGAAGGTCGTGCGCCAGGACGATCCGGAGTACATCGGGAACCTGAATCTCGCGCGTAACGGCGACGAGTCATGCATCCCGTATTTCAACGAGCATTCCGTATCGGATCGCAAATACGCGCCCAAGGATGCCCTGTTCCTATGCTCGAACAACAGGCTTGCATCGAATATCAATACGGAGAGCGTGTCGGAGCTGAGCGGGAAGAAATACACCTATCAGGCCAGCGCGACGGGAAAGGTGAACAAGGGAGATCGCGCGGCCGACGATAAGATCACCCTATGCGCCGGTGCCCGCGTCATGTCTCTCGTCAACGATCCCGAGGGTAAATATGTCAACGGCTCGCAGGGCACGGTCGTGAAATGCACCAAGACAAGCGTGACGGTCGCCTTTGATGCCAATCCTGACGAGCCGGTGAAGATTGAGGCTCACACGTGGAAGATCCTCAAATCGGTTGTCGAGGAGTTCGTCGACCCGAAGGGCAAAACGAAAAACAAGGTGACTTCCGACACGGTAGGCGAGTTCACGCAGATCCCCCTCAAGCTTGCTTACGCCATCACCATCCATAAGTCCCAGGGTCTTACCTTCGATCGCTGCACCGTCCACACGAAGACCTTCGCCGCCGGGCAGCTCTACGTTGGTCTGTCCCGTTGCTCCAACATCGAGGGGCTTACCATCTTCCCGAAGATGGAGAAGAACCGACTCCATGCGAGTCGCGAAGTCATTGACTTCTATGCGCGTATGGAGAAGAAGGCGAGTGAGGGCACAGTCCAACTGGAGTGCCCACAGCGGTTCAGCGAGCAGGTCAAGGCCTACATCGCCGACCTTCTGGAGAAGGAGAAGGCTGCGGAGAAGCAGACCAAAATCGCCTGCTCATCTGTCGGGGAGGCTCTTCCATGGGAGCGCGAAGACGCACCCGGCAGGGACTATCAATCCACGTGGAATCAGTTTTAGGGAAAGGTATTTCAATGCAAATCGAGACTGTCGCAAAAGAGGGGTTTCTGCCCGTCCGTGTTCACCCGACGGACGCTGGCGCCGATCTACGCGCCGATATTCCGGAGCCGGTGACGCTCCAGCCGCGCGAATCGACCTTTTTCAATACCGGAATCGAGGTCGCCATTCCTGAGGGCTATTTCGGTGCGTTGGCGATCCGCTCCAGCCTTGCCTGCAAGTATGGTCTGATGCTTGCGAACTCTCTTGGAATTATCGATTCGTGCTATCGGGGTCCCGTAAAGGCGAAGTTGGTGAACATCGGAAGGCGCCCCTACACGATCAACCCCGGGGACCGTATCGCTCAATTGCTCATTATCCCATGCGTCCATGCAACGTTTGTCCAGGTTGACGAACTTCCTGAAAGCGATCGCGGGACAGGCGGGTTCGGCAGTACGGGCGCCCAGTAGGCAAATGGTTGAAATGACGGGCTTCTTTCAAGGAGCCCGTTTTGCTTGGCGAGAGGTGGATAGGTATATGGTGTTGGACCGAGTACATACCGAGAAATCGGACAGCGGGGATAGCACGCGCCCGTTGCGCATGCTTTCGTACATCACTGCGGCAATGGTATCGATTTTCGTTGCGTGGTTTACGGGATATATCCGTACAGACGGGACGTTGGACACGGACGGCTGGTTCCTGTTGGCAACGGGACGTGAGATTGTGCACAACGGGATTCCCTTCGAGAACCCGTGGTCGCTGGATTCCGGGCAGGGCATTATTGTCCAGCAATGGCTGCACGATGTATGGCTTTATGGCTGGTATTCCCTTGCGGGCTATACCGGCGTCGCCACATCGGTGGTGGTTCCGCTGGCGATAGCGGCCATCGCCTATTATTTTTTAATTGAAAGGCTGACGAGAGGTTGCCGGCACCAAGGGATTACCTGGTTGCTGTATGCGGTCGGTTTCTTTCATATGTTTACCTACATCTCGATACGGCCTACCTTGTGGTCTGCCGGTTGCCTGTTCGTGACGTTGAATATCCTCTTTGCATGGCACGAGGACGGTAACGTTCGGGCACTTTGGCTTCTTCCGGCAGTCACCTTGCTTCAGGTGAATCTTCAGGCGGCGCTGTGGCCCCTATGCTTGGCGGCGTGCCTGTCTTTCCTTTTACCGGAAATAGGGGAACTGCATATCAAGACGTTTAAGACCGACATGGTCGCCTGGTACACCTATCGAATTCCTCTATTGAGGGCGTGTCTCTTGATGTGCATCGCCTCACTTTTCAATCCCTACGGATTCGGTGGGGCAATCTACACAGTGCTCTCTATGGGAGCCGCGTCCTACGGCAATGTCATTAGCGAGATGCGACCATTTATCTCTGGTCCGGATGATTCCTATGCCATCGTCTGTACGCTTGTGTGTATCGTCATTCCCGTCATTATCGCAATTATTAAAAGAAAAGTTCCGAGTACCGGCGTGCTCGCATTTTGGATTGCGGCGGTGATGATGGGCATTCTGAAAATCCGGTGCTTTTGGATTGCCTGGACGGTTTCGTTCGCCTTTTGCGCCTATCTATGTGGCATCGACAGAACCGGTATCCACCGCGAGGAAGAGGGTATTGTGATACGGCTGATGCCCGTCCTATTTATAGGAGTGCTGTTGGCGACCTCGGTTTTAAACGCCTCGGAAGCGGCTCGTTCTTCGGATGGCACGACGGCGTCTGGGTGGTCGGCATTCGACCAAGAAACGGCACCGATTGTCGATGCACTAAAGGGTACGGATGCACGCATTTTCTCCAATGACGATACCTTGATGAATTATTTTGAGTGGGAAGACATAAAGGTAAGCTACGATATGCGACCCGAAATCTGGGCTAAGACAATTGCCGGCGAGCGTACCCATGATGATTACAAGCGCTATGTCGATGTCGTGAATGCAAAAAGCTTCAAGACACTTAATGACGGATATTGGGATGTGGCTATCATTCGAAAGGATGAGCAGCGACTATTTGAAAAAGAAGTTAGGGGAAGCGAGAAGATTGTAAGTACTTCCCGGTATTGCCTATACAGGCTGAAATGAGATCTGGGTTTGATTGCATTATATGGTAGTACCGTGGTATGATTGATTTTGTCAATCATACATAATGCAAAAGGGAGGTAGGGAAATATGATCTGGTTTACTAGCGACACTCACTTCGGGCATGAGAACGTGCTGAAGTTCACCGACCGCCCGTGGGAGACGATTTGGCAGATGAACGACGCCATCGTCGACAACATCAACGGCAGGGTTGCCGTGGACGACGAGCTCTACATCCTGGGGGATTTCTCATTCAAGATGACCGCCCAGGACGCCTATGCCCTGCGCAAGCGGATCGCCTGCAGGCGCATCCACCTCATCCCGGGAAACCACGACAAGGACTGGACCCAGCCGGCGGTCGCTGGCGCCTTCACCGTGGAGCCGCCGATCTGCGTGCTCAAGATCGACGGGCAGAAGATCGTCCTGTGCCATTACCCCATGGCCGACTGGCAGGGCATGAGCCATGGATCGTGGCACCTCCACGGACACATCCACAGCAGCGGTGGCGCGTACAACGAGTTCAACCGCAAGCAGGGCCTTCTGCGCTACGACGTCGGTTGCGATGCCAACGGGCACTCCCCGGTGAGCCTCGACGAGCTGAGGAAATGGTTCGCCGGAGTCGACGAGCCGTGCGGCCGGGTGAAATGGCCGTGGTGGGTCAACGAGACCGGCGACAGGCAGGTCGAACGCGAGCTGGCGGCGTACAAGAAGGAAGAGCAATCATAATAGACAGAAAGAAGCCCCGGTAGACAACCGGGGCTTTGTCAAAGGATTCCGCTGCGCGGGTTACACCATGTAATGTGAGGGGGTATTTGCGATAAACCAAATTCCGCAGCGGTGAAAAAATGTCTGTACAGAATGCCAGACCCATTACAGATCGGAATGAAAAAGAGAAGAAATTTACCGATCTCGCAAACAAACACGATCTGGATAAGAGATATGCAAAGAATTGCCGTAACTCTTTTCTAATTGTGTACTTTTAGGGGTATCGACAGGGTGATTCGCAAGCGCTTGCGAATTTAGAGGAAAGAGAGAGTAGTGGCGACGATAAAGGAAAGTGATCTTGACCGACTGCTAAATTTGATGGTCAAGATTAAGATCATTGAACACCGCGGCTCTGATGCGAGCACAGAACGCCGGTGGTTGCGCTACCAAATCGTTGAAAGCTGTCAGGCGAATTGCTGCACGAGAGACGAGTTGATGAAACAGGTTCGGGATACATATGACATGCGTTACCCGGATGGACTTTTTGTCAGCCGCACAACCCAATAGGTACACGAAAACAAGCCTTAAAGTTTTTCAGCAAGAGTCGGATCAAGCTTGCTCTTGATACAGGTGATTGACAGATCGTATTTACCGTTCAGATGCGAAACAACAGGCAGCGACATCAGATGTGGAACTTTCACTCCGCCGATGCATGCGGCCTGTAGTTTCTGAAAACGGTTTCGGATTCAACCATTAGACACCATTCCTTTAATCCTGGTCTTCTGATTACATCTTGTTTTCGAACGCCTTGATGAACTTTTCGATGTCATCAGGTGAGACAGACGAATCGACATGAGCGTTCCGCGGCGGTGAGGAGTGCCCGAAGAAAAGCACCTTGAGGCCGTGGAAGACTGCCATGATCCCACGGATGATGAGCATGATGATGCAGCCGACGAGCCCGAGCACACAGCAGATCAAATCGAAGATCGCACCGACGAAGCCCGGACCGTACCGAACGATGAAGATCAAGATCCTTAAGATCAGAGTGAGAATCGGCGGACCGAGTATAAAAAGTAAAAGCCATTCCATTTGAATTCCTCCAATACAATTAAGTCTAGTTCTATACACTTATATTATAGCACTTTGGTATTAGAAAAGAAAGTCAACCAGAAATTCAAAGATCATACAGAAAGGAATAGGCGGCCTACGCGAAACCGCGCAAGCCGCCTATTCCCTGTGCTGCAAAACGTTCTGGATAGGGAAGGAACGTAGAATAAATTATAGCACTCTTCTACAGGAGAGGTGTGCCTAGTCGTCTTGCTCGCTGACCTGATCGTTGCGCAATTGGTCGCGTTTCATGGTCTCAAGGACGGTCGGAGGCAGGCCCATCCAGCCGGCAATGATCTCATCGGGCAGCTCCGGATTGGCATTCTTGATGAATTGGCTGATCTTGCAGGCACGCTCCGTGATTGACGCGCTGCGTCCGTTGCTGAAATACAGCAGCTCTTGGCTGAAGAACTTGACGCCGTTGACGAGCTCGCCGCCCTGGCGCCATTCTACAAGTTCGCCGTCAAGGGTGATTTTCGCCACGTCCTCGAGTTCCCTCTTGGAAATCAGGCGGATGCGGGTACTCGCCTTGAGGAGTGCATTGTTGAGCGTGGCGTTCTTCTTCTCGTCGAGCGATGTCACGGCATTGTCCTTGTCATGGATCTTCGCATCGTACCAATAGACGTCGACGACAAGGCCCTCATTCGAGTTCTTGTCTTCAAGCAGGTCGAAGCGGATTGCGAATTCCGTGATCAGGTTCATACCGTCCCTCTTGAAGGGATCGGTCGCCGTGAAGGTGGCGGTGTCGAACACATCGATCTTGCCGGTCTGATAATAGGTTATAAGTTTCATAGGTCACTTTCCTTTCTTTAATTGCGTGAATCGATTATAAATCAGCGAGCATGACGAGTGGATCATAGGCGCGCGTGCACGCCGCACAAAAAGCGGTCTGCCATCCGAATGGAACGACAGACCGCATGTCTGATTGCACTAAATCGATGACAACCTAATGCTCAAGATTGTCCTTAGCGGGCGCGGCCTGGCTTTGACCGTCCAGCTTTTCGGACGCGCCGCGGGCGGATGCGGCCTTTGCACCGAGACCCTTGCCCTGCTCACGCTCGGCATCCTTGCGCTCGAAGAAAGCCTCACGGGCGGCCTTGTTCGCCTTGGACGCGGCGAAGGGATTTACGGGAATGGTGCGTGCTTCCTTAGATTCGTGGTTGTAGAAATTGACCTCGATCTTACCGTCCTTGAGCTGAGTGCTCGGAAGTCCGACATTGATCTGCTCACCGTTAGCTTTCTGCTCAGCAGCCTTGAAATACTGCTTCTCGGTGAGGAACACGGTCATATGGCCGGAGATGCCGTTCTGATCGCCGAGATCGATGCCGTTTGCGACAGAACCCGGCATGAAGCGGCAATCTGCCAGATACATCTGACGGTCGTCCTTCTCGATGACCTTGAGTTTGACCTGGTTGTTGAAGAACTTGAAGTTCGTCCAGGTCGTCTCTTCCTTGACATTGGTGTTCTTATTCTCGTTGGACATAGTAAGACTCCTTTCATTAGTCATGTCCTTGTTTACATCATCGGGAAACATCAGTTCATGGATCGGGACTTCAAGCTGGTCCTCGATGTCATGCCAGAT
>OGYS01000661.1_pt1 | contig 22311 bp, 9 predicted proteins | sample 1576611 | NCBI WGS metagenome assembly OGYS01 (sample SAMEA3541571, study PRJEB24748) | human gut metagenome | biome: human gut; feature: human-associated habitat; material: faeces | place: China | collected 2012
AGGCGCGCGGATCAGGTAAAGCAAAACGCTCAGCTATCAAACGATAGCTGAGCGTTTTGCTTTTGAAATTACAGTTTTGAACTTACATCCCGCACTCAAGTCCGTTATACCGTGTTACTACAAACGGATAGCTGAGTGTCTCCGGCTGGATGCCAAGCTGCCGCAGACCGGCGCACAAATCCTCGACAACCTGCATATCGTGATCACGCTGCGCAACGGACAGTTTCATTTTATCTCCATACGACGAGATCAGCAGCGCAAACGGCTGCACGGCGCACGGCAGGATTGCGCCGTAATCGAGTACATACGGACGGCAGCTTTCCGGCAGGGCGAACCGGCCGACGTTGGTAATGAGGAAACTGTCCTCGAGCACAAAATCAGTCGTGACCTTCTGTGCCGCCTGCATTTTCTCTGCGAGCGGCATATCTGCCTCATGCAGCGATTCACAGCGGTCTGCGGCGGCTTTTGCACGATAGAGCAGCTGTTCGCGCTGCATCTGATCCTTCAAAAACGCCTTCGTGCGCCGGAACACCTCGTCATTCGGCAGATCGCGGTATTCCGGAAAATACGGCAGATCGATGAAGCAAATAAAATACCGCGTGGTAAGCGTCGGCAGCAGCGGACGCAGATCGACCGGAATCTCCGCGATAACCGGCTTGTCCGTTCCGCCGAACTTATCATCAAACGCTTTCATCATCAGCGGAGCCAGTACAGACAGCGGACTGACGCCGATGGACTTTGCGTAATCGTGCAGCTGCGAAAACGGGAATGTCACCTCGGTGACGACCTCGGAGCCGTCAGCGCCCCACTGTACCTCGGGGGCATGAACAGCCTCCGGCTTTTTCCAGATGCCATCCGGCGAAAATTCACGGTCTGCCAGCTGCTCGTAGCCGTTTGCGCTCTCCTCGGGAGACCAGCGGGTATCCATGCCGCGCACAGAGCCGTCATTCTCAACCGGGAAACCGCAGTTTTTCAGGTACTGGAACAGTACACAGCGGATAAACTCCTCGAATCCGCGTCCATCCGAGATAGAGTGCTGATACTCCATATAGATGGTCTTGTCGTGGTAGCCGACGAGAAATAAGTATCCGTTCGTATCCTTGGAGCCGATGGTGTAGCGGGTGGATACGCCGTCGAACGGCAGCACTACGGCGGGCTGCACGTTTCGGCGATAGCGGAACGCAGTTTCGGTCGGCTCGGCGGTCAGCATCATGTGCGGAAAGCGCAGCAGTGCCTGCTCAACGGCTTCGCGCAGCTTGTCCGGGCGCACTTTATCGCGCATGCGGATGGTGTGGCGCGGCACACAGGCGACGGTTTCATGGGTGTTATACAGGAAGATTTTTGCATAGCTGTCCGTGCGGAGCAGCGGGTCATTCATGGTCATTATAGCATTCTCCTCAAAGCATAATCCGGCGCATCTTATATGGTAATTTCAGTATATCACCCTGCAACGACGTTGTAAATCAAAATGAGTCGAATTTGCACAGTATTATGCAAATATAGAATATGATGTACGATATAATGAGCCGCGAGCCTGAAAATACTTGCGATTCGGTTGGCAGAGTATATCACGCCGGAGAAGCTGACATATGAGCATGGAATTTCTGCCGCGGCTGTTCGATTCGTTCTCGCGTGAGCGTATTCCGTGTGAGAAGCAATAAACAAGCGACACCATTTGGCAGTTGGTGTCGCTTGTGTGCGTCTTCAGGCGCTGTCGGTATTGTCTGCCCTTACAGGGCGGTTGTTCATACCACATCCGTTGTGCGGTATGGATCGGATGGGATTACTGGTCGGTGTAGCGGCTGAGGATAACCGCTACCTGAGCACGGGTTGCGGTGCCGTTCGGCACGAGCGTGGTCGGGGTAACGCCGGTTACCAGACCGTTGCCGTTCGCCCAGCTCATTGCTTCAGCAGCCCACGACTCGACAGAAGCCGCGTCTGCGTAGCCATCGAGTGCTGCGCTGCCCTGCGGCGTATGACCGCGATAGGTATCGTAGCGGTACAGGATGGCCGCCAGCTGCTGACGGGTGATCAGCGTATCCGGCTGGAATCTGCCGTCCGTGAAGCCGTTGACGATGCCGTTTTCGGAGGCCCATGCGATGGCTTCCGCGTACCACTTGCCGTCCGCCACATCGGTGAACTGTGCGGTGGAAGCGGCCTTGCTGCCGCTCATGCGGTAGAGTACCTGAACCAGCATTGCGCGGGTCATGCCGTCATCCGGACCGAACTTAGTCGCGGTCAGGCCCTTGAACCAGCCGTTCTCGAGTGCGGTGTTGACCTCGTTGTAGAACCACTTGCGCAGGTTGACATCGGAGAAGTCGCTGCTGTACTCGTGAGTGATAACGAAGGTGGAGAAGTGGGTGGTCTTAAAGGTAGCCTTTCCGGTCGCTGCATCATAAATGACAGGCAGCTTTTCAAACGAGCCGTCCTCAGCAAGATAGTATGCAACCAGATGATCGGCGTTCTCGCCGCTCTTGAGGCTGTATGCCACAGAAATCGCAGCCGTGCCGTTCAGCGCGTGAACACGGGTTGCAGTGCCGTTTTTCGGCTGTACCTGCGCGGAAATGTTCAGGATGGTGCTGTTCTTCGGCAGGTATTTGCGCTGTGCGTCAGTCAGGGAGGACTTGTCAGCGGAAGCGAGCGAAATACTTGCCATACCGTCAGCCTGTGCGGCGCTGCCGAGTGCGGTCAGCGTCTCACGGTCGAGTGCAACCGTGCCGTTCGGCAGGGTAAGCACTGCACCGTTCTTTGCACCGGCGAGAGCAGCTACCACATCGCCGGTGAGCGATACCGCGCGTACGGTGGAGTCTGCGGACAGATCAAGCGTCAGCGAATCCTTGCCGGAAACCGCAGTCAGCTTGGAGCTGTCGGCAGAAACCGCTGCGGTGCCGTTCTTTACCGAAACCGTTGCGGGAATCTTGGTGCCGTCCGGTGCAGTGATGGAGGACGAGCCGTTGTCGGACGGAGCAGGTGCAGCACCGCCGCCGCCCGCTCCACCGCCGCCGCCTGCACCGCCGCCGCTGCTCGGCTTGGCGGCAAAGGCTGCGGTGACAGTAACGTCATTTGCCGGCATGGTGAAGGTGTAGGTCAGGGTGGACGCGGAAACCGTCTTGTCGAGTGCGGTCTCCGGTGCCAGCGTCAGGGTTTTCAACTGATAGCCGCCTGCGGGTGTTGCAGTGAGCGTTACCGTGTCGCCGGCCTTGGCGCGTGCCGCAGAAGCGGAAACGCTGCCGTTTTCGGCCTTATTGGCCGTGATTGCGTAGGTCTTGTGGAACAGATTGTCGGTGTTGACCGCCAGAGCTTCTGTTACGTTGCGGATAACCGCTTCAAAGCTGCTGTCCTTCTCGGTGACGGAAACAACGGCATTCGGAGCCGCCTTCTCGAGTTCAGACTTAATTTCTTCGGCGGTGCCGACACAGTTTGTGCTCGGCGTGAGCGTCAGCTTGACCGTGCCGTTCTTGCGAACCTGAGCGGATGTGCTGTTGACTGCACCGGTGTCGGTTGGCTGAATCGGTGTGGTGTAGGTGAAGTTGCCGGTGCCGTTCGTGCCGGTGATTGCTGCGTTGTACTGCTCAAGGTCGGTGAAGTGAACGCGGATGGTCTGGTTGGCATCGAGTGTGTGAATATAAATTGGATCGACAAGATTTACACCATCAACCTGTACAGCAGCATCGTTTTCTGCTGCGGTAATGTCACCCTGGGTAACCGTCCACTTTTCGACCATCTTTTGGGTGTTTGGTGCTGCAGTGAAGGTGATTTCACTGCTGTTCGGCTGCTTGGTCTGAGAGTCAATCGCGGTGTCGTCAATCTTGGCGGTCAGATGGCCGTTCTCACCAACGGTGCCGAAAGTAAGCTGATAGCTTGCCGTAACCTTAAAGTATACGGTTGCAGTAATATTCTTGTCCGCACGGATTTTGCCTTCCGGATTGGTTTTGGAGTTTCCGGCAGTCTTTTTGCCGTTTACTTCCCACTGTTCAACCTGATAGCCAGTCTTCGGCGCTGCATGGAAGGTGATTTCCTCATCCTTATAAATGGTTACGCCTTCTGCAGGCATAGCCTTGGTCTCAACTTCCTTGCCGTAGATATCATACAGCGTGTATTTTACGGTGCCGTTGCCGGCCGCAGCGGTAGCCTTGGCGGTGTAGGAATCGCTCTGGGCAAATTCAGCGCTGATGGACAGATCGCCGGCCAGTTCGCTGATGGTGTAGGTGCCGTTGGGCTTTGCCGTAGCGTCAGTACCGTTTACAACCCAATTCTTGAAATGCCAGCCGCGGTCTGCGCGTGCCTGCAGCTCAACCTTGCTGCCGCCGGGAATCTTGGACAGATCGTCCACAGCTTTGCCGTCTACGGTTGCAATGATCGTGCCATGCTCCATTTCCGGTGTTGTAATCGCAAATGCGGCACGGTCGGTCTTGAGCGAAACCTTGGTATTCTCAGTGATGGGGAAGGTATAGCTGCCGTCAGCGTTGAGCTTTCCTGCTTCAACAGCCTTGCCGTTCACCTGATAGGTCTCGCCCGTGGCGGCAGCATAGCCTGCCTTGGGCGCTACCGTAATCTTTGTATCGCCGGTAACGCTTTCGCCGCTCTTGAGAGGCTTGGTGAGCGTCTTGGAGGTATCGTTCGGATCAACCGTCTGATAGCTTGCGGTCAGTTCACCTTCCAGCGTCAGCGTGTAGCTGTCGCGCTCAAATACGGCAGCCAGATCAATATCCTGCACGCCAACCTCAACAGAGAGCGTGTTGGAGCCGTTATCGTGCGGGGTGCCGGACGGATAACTGTTTGCACCGCGTTTCGTGAGAATCCACTGCTTGAAGTGCCAGCCGGTGTTCGGCGTTGCGGTGAAGTTGAACTTTGCACCGCTGGCAATGTAAGCCGGGAAGTTCTTGAGGCTTTCGGAGCCATCTTCATCCGTGCATTTGAGTGTACCGCCCTGCTTATTCTGAACGGAAGCATTCAGTTTGGTATTGGTGGTCTTGAAGTAAACCAAAACAGATGCCGGTTTTGCAAGGGTCTTGATGGTAACCGAGCTCTTCTCCTTGCTGTCCTCGATTTCCTTGCCGTCATAGGTCCAGTAATCGACAGCATAACCTGCATCCGGCACAGCCGTCAGAGTAACATCGGTGTTGGCAGTGAAGCTGGAGATTGTACTGCCGTCATCCGCCTTGCCGGCGTTCAGACCTGCAGTAATGATCGACGCAGAACCGACAGAGTGCTTGTTTGCGCCTTCACCGAAGTCCTCAGCCTTGAGGGTCAGGATGTAAGTCAGGCCGTTTACCGTGTAAACACCGGGGATAAAGGTGAATTCATAGTTGTTGTACAACGTTTTGCTGGTTTTAGCGGTCGTGCACGGAGAAACCGTGTAGTTGCTGGGCGCAATGTTCGGCGCGAGCGGTACCGTATTGCCTGCGGTGTTGACTGCGGTATAGTCAAGGTGCAGAGCATCAATCTCATCAGCAGTCATGTTTTTCGTGTCTGCCGCGAGAGAAAGCTGTTTCGAGTCGGTAGGATTAACCTTATCCTGTGCAACGCCGTCCTTCGGAGTAACAACACGCAGCGTAACGGCACGCTGAACAACGGTAAACTTAGTTTCCGCAACCGGCTTGGTTTCGCCGTTTACATAAGCATACAGCGTATAAGTGCCGACATTCAGCGGATTGGTCAAATCCTGCTGTGTTTTCGAACCGGAAACTGCATACTTGAAGGTCGCGTTATTGACCTTCTGCAGACCATGCGTATCTTTACTCATGCGGGAGAGCGACGGCGTTACCGTATCGCCGTAGGTGAAGCGGGTGACGCTGTTGTTATTATTGCCGTTGGTGAGCGTCAGCTGATAGCCGGTCGCGTTCTCGCCAACGAGAACCATCTGGCCTTCCGCGTTGCTCATATCCTTGAATACATAGCTGCCCGGATAATACGGGGTAACCGTGTAAGCACCGTCTGCGGGCACGACAACGTCCTTGGTGGCCACGCCATTGGCGCCAATCTCTGCGGCAACCGTGGTAGAGAAGTCCGTGCCGCGAATCAGGAAGCTGAGCGTGCCGGTCGGGATGGTGGAGGTAGCAGACGCGGAACTCATTTTAGCATTGATGTGCAGCGTGCGGTCAAACTGAGCAGTGTTGTCTTTTTGTACATTCTCTGCCGTAACATTCAGCTCACACTTAGGTGTGCGTTTGCTGTAAACCGTGTTGATTTCAGGCGAGTAAGCGGAAATGCTGAACTCCTTCTGGGCGGTGTTGTCGAAGTAGAGCACATTCAGTCGGCAGCGGTAAGTTCCCTTGTCGGCAGAACCGGCGTTTTCGATGCTCAGCGTATCGGAAACGCTGCCGGCAATCTCGGTCCAGGAACCAGTGTTCAGCTTCTGCCACTGATAGCTTACGCTGTTGTACTTGCCGCCGTCCGGATTTTTATTGTCTCCGTTATATTTAACCGTTGCGGTTGCCAGAGAATCCGGATAGATCGGCAGAACCGTCTGATTCTCCTTGCCGTCAATCGTTACCGAAATATCGGGATAGCCTGCTGTGGTCTTGGTGCGGCAAGTCAGCGGTTCGCTGTAAATGCTGTTGCGCTGCTGCTCAGCCTTGTTGTTGTTGCGGGTCTGAATCTGATACTCATACTCGGTATAGGGAGACAGGTTCTTATCCGTGTAGCTGAAGGTGTAGGTGCCGTCATCGTGACGCTCACCATCGGTGAACGGCACAAATGCGAGTTCCTTGCGTCCGGAGCCGTCCGGGAAGTTGTAGTAGCGGTACAGCTGGAAACCGGAAACGATCTTGTCGTACGTCCACGTCAGGGTGACGGAATCATCGGTGGTTGCCGCAACATCCTGCTCAAAATCCTCCGGCAGCGGAGACGGAGCCTGCGGCTCGGTTACCGCGTAGGTGACAACCGGGAACGCCTGATTGCCGCTGCGGTAGTTGTAGCAGAAAATTCTCCAGTTCATGCCGTAGCCGTATGGTTTTGCTTCGATCGGCATGTTCTGCAGCGAACCGGAGAACGAGCCGCCTGCGGTGTTGACAGACACCTTGCCGGCAGAGTGTTCCGAACCTGCCACAACGCCTGCGGTTACGCCGCCTGCGCCTGCACCGGCCTTGGTTTCGATAGAGGTGGTGTTGGTGTAGTTTTTGCTGTCCGAGGTGGAGAAGCTGATCTCCTGCGTGATGCCGGAGCCGCCGCCTGCCGCGGTGAAGTCAACCTTAGCCGGATCACCGTTATAAGCCTTGGAGCCTGCACTCGGTGCGCTCGGATAGCTGGACGGATCACCGATCGTATGCGTCAGCACACTGCCCGAAATGGACGGCAGCACGCTGTAATCCTCGGCAATGTTTTCGTAGTCGGACAGGTCGATCAGACCGATCGAGGCTTCGTGCGGGATGGAAACGGTGGAGGTTACTTCCGTGTATTTGCCTGTTCCGTCCGGGATGTAGGAGGTGTACTCGTAAATCTCCATCGGGATGGAATAGAACGCCACTCTGTCCTCGCCGGAGGTTGTCTCGTAGGTGATGGACTGCTCGAGCGAGGAGGTGTGCTCGGGCTCGTAGGTGAAACCGGAGGTAAAGGCGGCTTCCGCCTCAACGCTGCCGATCTTAACGCCGAATACCGAGAATTCCTGCTCAAAGGAGACATACGCGCCGACCGAGATGGTAGAGGAGGAGCTGGTGCCGTTCTCGGTGCCCTTCATGCTCGAGTAGGTGGTGGAGGACTCGGCATAGTTGCCGGACAGGTCATCACGGTCGAGCAGATCGGAGAAGTACGGAGGCGAAGCCAGTACCGCCAGAACCTGCGGGTCGGAGTAGGTGTAATAGTGCTTGCCGGTGTAGGTCATGTAGCTGGTATCGTCGTCCGTGTTGGCGAGACAGAGCGTGTACGAGCTGTTGACATCGGTTTTTACCGGCTGAGAGCCGTCAAACAGGTTGACGGTCGAAAGTCTGGTTGTACCCGGCGTGCGGGTGGTGTACGGTGTTGTTTGCGATGTAGTAGCATCTACATAGCCGACAAAAGCGTTATAATAGGACTTTTTACGGAACAACTTGTGCCACCAGCTCTTGTAGTAGGCACGGCGCTCGTACTTAGGTACTTTACCGGTGACGTTGTAGGAGTCAGACTGCTTGTCTTCATCCTTGGACATGGTCTGCGTCAGGGTGAACAGCGTACCCGAACCTGCGGTGTTGTTGTCTTTATCCACCGCGGTGGTCACAGAGCCTGCGGATGCATCGTACTCAACGTAGTCCTCGTTCGTCGGCATAGCGTCCGTGTTGTCAAACGCCTGCTTGATATTCAGACCATTCTCATCGCAGGAGATAACAAGGCTGTCAAAGTACAGCAGATCGCTGGTTTTGCCGTTATCATTCGACTTGTTCGTGCTCTTATCTACTTCGCCTGCGGTCGGACGGGAGATAATCGCCGTATTGGCCGGGCACAGCGGCAGAGAACGGAAGGTATCGTTGTGCTTTGCCATTGCACCGTAGATGTACTCGCCTTTATCGTTCTTTGCAAACAGATCAAAATTCTGCGAAACAGACTGCTTGAAGGTGACGCCGTTCCATGCGTACAAACCTACATAGCGCGTGTTCTGTTTATTTGCCTTGAGGTCAGCATCCGACTGAGCCGCCAGAATCAGCGTTTTGCCGCCGCCGGTCATATCGCCGAAGGCGAAGGATGCGCGGACCAGATTGCTGCCCTCGTAGATCAGCGGGAATTCCTGCGAGCTCTGCAGCATGTGTGCGCTCGTGGAGCCGAACATTACAACGGCACGCGAGCCTGCGTTCTGCTGCGGACCGTAGTAGTAACCCCAGGTGCAGGCGAGATCGTCTACGCCGTCCTGGTTGACGTCACCGCTGACAAGAGAGATCATGTTGGAAACGACACTGCCCTCACGGAAGAAGTACGTCCATGCCTGTCTCCAGTTAGAGGGATTGGAGTAATCGTCAGTCTGCAGGTCGTAAATCTCAATGCGGGAATTGCCGACTTCCGGCACATAGACCGCAACCTCGTCCTTACCGTCGTTGTCCCAGTCGCCGGTGGCTACCTGCAGGTAGTTTTTCAGCTGATACGGGTTTTCTGCGAAGTTTTCGACCTTTTTGGCGGTCGTGCTGCCTTCGTCGCTGGTGTCGGTCAGATTCGGGTTGCCGATTTCCTTGCTGGTGTCCAGCAGCGTGATCGGCGTGCCGTACTTGCCGGATTCAGCATCGCCGAATCGCAGGTACAGACCACCTTTCGCGCTCAGGTCACCGGCGTAAACCATGACCGTCTGCGAGGACTTGGCGTCACTGCTCGAGGTGAAATGGCCTGCGGCCACGTCTGCCATAGCGTAATCGGTACCATCCTGCAAATCGGTAGTAGCATTGGTCATGCCGGTCAGATAGCCCTTGGTGGCATAGCCGTCATTGCCCTTGCTGCCCACCGGGAACTGTGCGTATGTGCCGGTAGAGGTGGTAGTACCCTTGGAGATTTCCTTGGAATTGGTTTTAGCCGTCAAAAACTGCTGAGCCTTGGTAGATGTGTTATCATCATTGCCGTACAGCGTGCTTTGAAGGGTATTGTCCTTCTGGTTGGACTTGGAAACGCTTGTATCGCATTTCTCTGCGCTTTCACGCTTGTCCAGGCCGATTTTATCCGACGGCAGAACATCACTTGTCAGACCAACGGTATACAGCTCGTACACCGGCGTAACCTTGATGGTATTGCGCCCGTATGGGTTGCTGGGGTCGTTGGCATTAAAGCCGTCGGGCGCTTTGCTCGAATCAATACCGAGCGCCGCAAGCGCGTCCGAGCTGCCGGTATCCGCCGCCGCTGCGCGGATATCAAGCGGGCCGCCTATGCCGGCGATAAGAGCCAGTGCCAGAGCAAGGCTTATGCCGCGTTTGAATTTCATGGTATATTCCTCCTTTTCCCATTCTGCGGTGCGGTGGAACGAGCCGCGCCTGCAGAAAAGAGACTGAAAATTGCCTGCGTTTATCATAGCAGCTTTGCAGCCTGCTGTGCGGTCGGGCACACGAAATGTCCGATTTTCGACACGAAATACACCGATAGGAAAAACAGAGTGAAATACGCGTAAATTCTGTAAAAAATGACACACAATCCACAAGAGTTATCAACAGGCTGTGGATAAAATGCGGCAAAAAACACCCCGGTTTTGTCACCTGACAAAACCGGGGAGAAAGGCGCCTGCGCTTGTTTTCCGCTTGTGCGCTGCGGCGGCTGCCATGGCTGGCGCCCTGCATTCCGCTGAAACGGATTGTGCCTGTATTTTACCGCGTTTGCGGTATCAAGGCAGGAGAAAAGATGACAAATGATTTCGGGCAGGGGGTTAAAGCAGCTCACGCAGCTTGTCCGCAATGAGCCTGCCGAGCACGGCGTGCTCCTCTGCGGTCAGATGAATCTGGTCCGAGCACTTTGCCGCCGTGACAGCCGAGCCGTCCACGAAGGCGCAGCCGTACTTTTCCGTCAGTGCGCGGAACCGTGCGGGCAGAGCACGGATGAGTGCGGCACTGCTTTCGTTTGCGCGTATGCTGCTCGAGCAGGCAGACATCATGCAGAAGCACTTCGGCGTGGGCAATAAGCGCGTGCCAAAGTTCTGCGTGTCATGTCAGTACTATTCGTTCGCGGTAAACGCATTCGTCGAGGTTGTCAAGGAGTGCGACGCGGACCGGTACGGTTTTATCCTGCGGGAAACACAGACCGGAAGTGTATCACGCTCGATGAACTGAAACCTTATCCGTATCTGATTTTTGAGCAGGGAGACCGCAATTCCTTTTATTTTTCCGAGGAACTGCTCAGCATGCTCGATATGCCGAAAACCATTCAGGTCCGCGACCGCGCAACACTGTTCAGTCTGGTGATCGGACTGAACGGCTTTACGGTCAGCTCGGGCATTATCGACCGCAAGCTGAACAGTCCGAGCATTATCGCGCGGCCGCTCAAGATGGAAGGCAGCATGCGCATCGGTCTCATCCGCAAGAAAAACGTGGTATTTAGCCGCTATGCGACCTCCTATGTGAAGGCACTGAAAAAGCAACTGTCTATAGATTGAAGCTGTGAAGGGTTGCGAATAAGACGTATTTTTCAAGAGATAAATTCCGTGGCAGGCTGTTGTCAGACAGAAAAAGCACCATTATGTTACCCAAAGAGATAGATACCCCTGAGCAACCGGAAAACCCCATCTCGACATATTCTGCCGCGATGATTCAGGTGTGTCGGTGGAGCACCGGAACGATTTGCGGTCGGTCGATATGCACGCAAAAGCCGCTAAACGGTATACGTTCAGCGGCAGCTTTTTTATCGGTTTCTTCTCCACGTTTCGGGTGCAAACAGCAGAAGCATGGGGAACAGCTCCAGACGACCGGCGAGCATATCGAAAGTCAGCACGATTTTACTCAGCGGGTGCAGCGCACTGAAGTTGGCTGCCGGACCGACCTGATTGAGTCCCGGACCGACGTTATTGATGCAGGTAACAACCGAGGTAAAGCTGGTTACCATATCCTCACAGTGCAGGCTGACAATGAGGATGGAAGTGACAATAACGATCAGATATGCCACAAGAAAGGCGTTGACCGAGCGCATGACCTCATGCTGGACGCGCTGTCCGTCCATTTTATGCACGCGCACCAGACGCGGATGAATCAGCGACATCATTTCCTTCTTTACGCCCTTGAACAGCAGCAGGATGCGCGAGCATTTCATGCCGCCGCCGGTAGAACCGGCACACGCGCCGATGAACATCAGCAGCACGATCAGCAGCTTGCTGAATGCGGGCCACTGGTTAAAGTCCACGGTTGAAAAACCGGTGGTCGTGATGATAGACGCAACCTGAAACAGGGAATGGTGGAAGCTCTCGCGCAGCGAACTGAAGCAGCCGCGCACATTGAAGGCAATCAGTGTGGTAAATACGGCAATCACGCCGAGATACACGCGAATCTCCTCGATTTTGAACAACTGCTTGAATTTACGGGTCAAAAGCAGAAAATACGCGTTGAAGTTGATGCCGAAAAGGATCATAAAGACCGAGATGACATTCTGCAGGTAGGCGCTGTCGTAGTGCGCGATGGAATCATTCCAGTTGCCGAAGCCGCCGGTGCCTGCCGTGCCGAGTGAAACGCAGATGGCATCGAACATCGGCATGCCGCCGAGCAGCAGCAGAATAATCTGCAGAACGGTCAGTCCAAAGTAAATCGCGTACAGGATAAGCGCGGTATCGCGCATGTGCGGCGATATTTTGGAGACCGAGGGTCCCGGGCTTTCCGCGCGCATTAGATAAATGGTATGACCGCCTGCCAGCGGCAGGACGATCAGCATGAACACCAGAATGCCCATGCCGCCGACCCAGTGCATCAGGCAGCGCCATAGCATAGAGGCATGCGAAAGCGCTTCCACATCGCCGAGAATGGTAGCGCCGGTGGTGGTGAAGCCGGATGCGGCCTCGAAAATCGCATCTACTGCGAACGGAATCTCGCGGCTGAGTACGAACGGCAGGGCGCCGGTCACGGCCAGCACCAGCCAGCACAGCGCGACTGCCACAAAGCCTTCGCGTGCGTAGAACTTGGTGTTTTTTGGCTTATATTCACACAGAATGCCTGCACCGACCATACAAATCAGTGCAGTGGCGATATAGGCAGGCAGCTCGGGTTCACGGTAAATGACCGCGGTAAACGCGGGCAGCAGCAGGAACAGGGACTCAATGCCCATCAGCCAGCCGATCAGATAGCGGACGATTGCGAAATTCATCTTTCGCTCCCTCTGGTTGTCGACAGGAAGATATCCTGAAGGTCGTTCATGCCCTCGAAGGTGGAAACGACGATAACCGTATCGCCTTCATGCAGCACATCGTGGCCGCGCGGAATGATACGCTTGCCCTTGCGGTTGATGCAGCACAGCAGAACATCCGGACGAATCGGCATATCCTGCAGGGGAACGCCGGTGAGGTGGTGCGCCGCGACACGAAATTCAAGCGCTTCTGCGCCGCCCAGCTGATGCAGGGTCTCCACGTTGGAGCCCATTGAGTTCTGCATGGCGCGGGTGTACTGGCTGATCAGCTCGGCGGTGGTCTGCCTGGGGCGAATCACCTTGCCGATCGGCATGCTGGCGATGACTTCTTCAAAGTTCACACGGTTGACCTTGGTAAACAGCTTGGCACGGGAATGACGGCCGGCGTGCAGCGCGAGCAGAATGTTCTCCTCGTCCATGCCGGTGAGCGCCGCAAACGCCTCGCAGGTTGCCAGACCCTCCTCATCGAGCAGGTCGCGGTCGGTGCCGTCGCCGTAGATGATGGTCGCGTTCGGGAGCATTTCGGAAAGCGCCTCGCAGCGTTCCAGTTTGTTTTCGATAATCTTGACTGCAATGCCGGAATCCAGCAGGATTTTCGCAAGAAAGTACGAGATTTTGCCGCCGCCGACCAGCATCGCGGAGGAAATGCGCTTGACCGGCAGACCGACCTTCTCGAAAAATTCGTTCTGCTCATGCGGCGGAATGATGACGGTGATGTTATCGTTCTCGTGCAGGATGAAGTCGCCCTTCGGGATATAGGTCTGACCGTCGCGGCGGACCATGCACAGCAGCACGTCCGTGCGGAGCAGCGGGTTGACCTCGCAGACCGCCATGCCGTCCAGGCGGGACTCGTGCGGAATTTTGAGGTCGAGCAGCTCGATGCGTCCGCGGGCAAACGTGCTGACGCTGATGGCCGACGGGAAGCGGATCAGACGCGAAACAACACGCGCGGTGGACAGCTCGGGGTTGATGACCATCGAAATACCCAGCTCATCGCGGATAAAGCCGAGGTCGGATACATATTCCGGATCGCGCACACGCGCAATGGCGTGGCAGCCGGATGCTTTGCGAGCGATCAGGCAGGAAAGCAGATTGATTTCGTCATGGGTGGTAACGGCGATGAGCAGGTCGGTATCCTGCACGCCGGCTTCACACAGAATGTGATAGCTGGTGCCGCTGCCCTTTACTGTAGCAAGGTCGTGTGTGTTGGAAAGCTCATCCAGACGGCGTTCGGACAGGTCAATCAGTGTCAGGTCGTGTCCGGCTGCGCTGAGCTGTCCCGCCAACTCCGAGCCGACTTTGCCGCAGCCTACAATAATGATGCGCATAGCGCACCTCCGATCTATTTCTCTATAGCTGTGCCCTGTTGACACAGTCTTGATACGCATATAGCGATTATAGCCGTTTGACCGATAAAAAGCAATATCCAGACAGGAATTTTGCAGGAGTTTAGCGGAAAACCGACAGATAGGGAGAAATGGTCGGTGTATAGCTGATGATAGTATGTCTGAAAAAAGGAAAACCACCCGAATGGGTGGTTTTCACTGCGGATTAAAGTTCCGCGACAGGTCACTTAAACTGTGTATAAGTGGTATCGCTTGCGTAGCCGTCGCTGTCGGTCTGGTGCATGGAGACCAGATTGCCGTTATCATCAAAGGTACGGGTATCGGTTGAGAGGGTGCCGCCTTCGATAGTCGAGCGGGTGGTCTGCGTTTTGCCGTCCACCGAGTACACGGTGAGCACCTCGAACACGATGCCGCTCTCGTCTACGGTGACCGACTGGATGAGCCGCCCCTGACTGTCATAACGGTTGTCGGTGGAGGAGGTGATATTGTCCTCACCCTCGTAGGTGCGGGAGGACAGCACATCACCGTTGGTGTTCATGCCCATGCGGACGACCATCAGTTCATTGCCGTCTGCGTCGTAAACCGTGTTGACGGCAGAGGACTGACCGTTGTCAACCTCGGTGTAAACCGTCTCGGAGGAGACCGAAAGTTCGCCGTCCTCGTAGTTTTCCGTGCGCAGAACGCGGTTTTTGTCGTCATAGCTGCGGCGGTACTCCGAGGTGGAATTGTTGGTCTTGTCGGTGGTGATGGCATCCGTGCAGTTGCCGTTTTCGTCGTAGGTGTAGTCCGTATAGGTGAAATTGAGCGGTTCTTCTTCGCCTTCCACGGTCTGCATGGTGTAGGAGCGGAAGGTGCTGCCGTCCTTGTCATGGCAGTTGACCGTGTAGCTGCGGCTGCCTTCTTCCGTGCGCAGCTCCAGCTCGTAGGAGGCCGCACGCGGCAGAACGGAAGCCAGCTGTGTCGGCACCTGCTCCATCACGGCAATGCGGCATGCAGGCGTGCGGTCATACGCGATGGTGGCGCCGAGCACGATGACCGTGCTTACAATACAGGAAATAATGCGTTTGATCATATTTTTGTTCCCCTAAAATAATTAAGGTGATTCCGGAAAAATGCAGCCGAACCGGAATTCGGCTGCATTCAGCGTTGCTGGATTTTTACTGCAGATGGCTTACTTTACGATTTCCTTCGCTGCAGCGGTCAGAGCCTCGACCTTTGCTGCGGCCTCGGCCTTGTTCTCGCCCTTGGCCATGATGTAAACCTTGACCTTCGGCTCGGTGCCGGACGGACGGATGATAAAGGTTGTGCCGCCCTCGAGCTCGTAGTACATCACGTTCTGACCCTTAAGCTCCATCGGCTCGGACTTGCCGTCTGCCATGCAGGTACGGGTGCCCGGCATATAGTCGCGGGTGTAATCGACCTTGTGGGTGCCGATCTGGGTCAGCGGCTTGTCGCGCAGCTCCTGCATGAGCTCCTTCATGCGCTGCAGGCCGGAAACGCCCGGCATAACGATCGAAATGGTCTGCTCGCAGTAATAGCCGTACTTCTCGTACATCTCCTCCATCGCATCATACAGGGTCTTGCCCTGGGTACGGTAGTAAGCCGCCATCTCGGCAATCAGCATGGAAGCGGTAACGGCATCCTTGTCGCGGGCATAATCGCCGCACAGGTAGCCGTAGGATTCCTCAAACGCGAAAATGTACTCGTGCGAGCCGTCCTGCTCGAACTGCTTGATCTTCTCGGCAAGGAACTTGAAGCCGGTGAAGGTATCAAAGCACGCAACGCCGTTCTTTTCAGCCGCCGCGCGTGCCATCTCGGTGGTAACGATGGATTTGAGCACCGCCGGATGGGCAGGCATGGTGTTCGTCAGCTTCTTTGCGGTGATGATGTAATCGGTGAGCAGCACACCGACCTGATTGCCGGACAGGGTGACATACTCGCCGGACTTGTCCTTGAGGACGATGCCGGTGCGGTCGGAGTCCGGGTCGGTGCCGATGATCAGATCAACATCGTTCTGCTTTGCCAGCTCGATGGCGAGCGTAAAGCCTTCCTTGTACTCCGGATTCGGGTTCTTAACGGTCGGGAAGTCGCCGTCGATCTTCATCTGCTCCGGCTCACAGATAATGTGCTTGTAGCCCAGGCGGCGCAGGATCTCGGGAACCAGACGGTAGCCGGCACCGTGGAACGGCGTGTACACCAGCTTGAACTCATCGGCAACCTGCTTTACGCAGTCCGGATTTACCGCAACCTTAATGACTTCGCCAAGGTAAGCCTCGTCGGTCTCCTTAGACAGAATACGGATCAGACCGTTTTTGACGGACTCATCGTAGTCTGCAGTTTTTACACCGGTGAAGATATCGGTCTCTGCCATTTCGTTGGCAACTACGTCTGCCTCGGCCGGAGGAAGCTGTGCGCCGTCCTCCCAGTAAACCTTGTAGCCGTTGTACTCCTTCGGGTTGTGGGAAGCCGTGATGTTGATGCCTGCGATGCAGCCGTAGTGACGGACAGCGAAGGACAGCTCCGGGGTCGGACGCAGCTCATCGAACAGCAGCGACTGGATGCCGTTTGCGGCCATGATGCACGCAGACTGCTTGGCGAACTCGGCAGAGAAATGGCGGGAGTCGTATGCAATGGCAACACCGCGGTCCATTGCGGCCTGACCATTCGATACGATCAGGTTTGCCAGACCCTGTGCAGCCTGACCGACGGTAAAGCGGTTCATGCGGTTGAGGCCGACGCCCAGTACACCGCGCAGACCGGCTGTGCCGAACGACAGCGGCGCAAAGAAACGGCTTTCGATCTCTTCCTGATTATCTGCAACAGCAGCCAGCTCGGCATGCTCGTCCGCAGAGAGGGCAGAGCAGTCCAGCCAACGCTTGTATTCCGACATATAATCCATTGGTATCACCTCATCGTGTTAGTTGGCGCATCGCCGCTTTCAGCCGACGGATTGCCACTATCTAAATTATACAATATCCGGCTGTCAATGCAAGGGGTTTTGCGCGAATTTGTGAAAAGATTCCATGAAGCAGAGTAATGATATACAAAACGGCAGAGCAGAAATTGTACGTTCTGTGAGGATACCGGAAAATTTTGCGAAAATGCGGAACCAAAACCGGCAGCAGGCCGTCTATTTAGTCAAAAGCCCTGTCTCGAGATAAAAATAACAGTACACAAATAAACAAAAGAATGGTAGAATAAAGGTAAATTATAATAAGAGGTGATAGCTTTGAAAAAAGTCCTTTCCGCCGTACTGACAGCGGCGCTGCTGGTCAGTACCGTGCCGGCTGCCTTTGCGGCTTCGGATATTGATGGCCACTGGGCAAAGTCCTACATTACCGAGCTGCATGAAAACGGCATTATCAATCCGTCTGCCAGCACGGGCAACTACGGCCCGGATGACAAGGTAACGCGCTGGGAGTTCATGCGATACATCAACCGCGCGTTCGGTTTTACCGAAAAGGCGGATATCAGCTTCTCGGATGTCAATTCGAGCGATATTTTCTACGAAACCGTGCAGATTGCGGTCAAGCAGGGCTATATCAACGGTGTCGGCAACAACCGTATGGCGCCGGAGGGCACGTTGACCCGAGAGCAGGCGGCAACCATCCTCGGCCGACTGCACAAGTACACGCCGACGGCTAACCTGTCTGCGCTGGATATGTTCTCTGATCGGGCCAAGCTGAGCGATTACAGCAAATCCTACGTTGCGGAAGCGGTCAAGCAGGGTTATATCAACGGCTACACGAACGGTACCTTTAAGCCGCAGGGCACGCTCAGCCGAGGCGAAATCGCCAAAATGCTGTACGGATATATGGGCACCTCGCTGAATAAGAACGGCAATGTGTACTCGCAGGCTACGCTCAAGAGCGATACCAAAAACGTTACGATTTCCGTACCGTGCACGCTGGCCGATGCGGATATCAAGGGCAATCTGTACATCACCGAGGGCGTTCTGGCGGGCAATGTAACGCTTGAGGATGTCACCGTTGCGGGTGATATCATCGTCAGTGGCGGCAATGTAACGCTGGACGGTGTTTCCGCACTTGAGATGGTCGTCTCCAATCCGACCGGACTGACCCCGCAGGTCATTGCGACCGGCAACACCAACATCGGCACCACCGAGGTAAAAACCTCTGCAACGCTGACCGAGAGCAATCTGGCAGCGACTGCAGGCGGCTTCTCCGATCTTAAAATGAACGGCAGCAGCGTCAGCCTGACGCTAGATGCAGCTGTCTGGGACGTTGCCAATGAGCAGACCGGCACCATCCTGACGACCGGCAGCACCTCCATCAGCACGCTTACCGCAAACGGCAGAACCACCGTCACCGGCGGCGGCTCGGTCCAGAAGGCGGTGCTCAACGCCAACGGCTGTGAGCTGACCATGCAGCCGACCAGCGTTGAGCTGGCGAGCGGCGTTACCGCAAAGATTGCCGGCAAGGACGTTGCGGCGTCCACCAGCGTTTCGGTTTCTCCGTCCACGCTGTCTATCGACGTGAATAACAAGGACGCGATCGCGTTCTCCTACGAGTTCACCTTCAACGCGGACAAGAACGATCTGACCCGTGTTTCGGTCAACGGCACCAATCTCAAGCAGGGCACGGATTACAACCTGCTGAGCGATAAGAACGGCATCCGCGTGTACAAAACCTATCTGTCCACGCTCAAGGCGGGCACCTACACCGCAGAGCTGACCTTTGAGGACGGCTCCAAGGCAGCCATCGGTCTGGCGGTCAGCAACTCGGCGCAGAGCGCAGTCAGCCCGAGCCAGATTACCTTTGACAAGTACGAGCAGTCCGCAAACTATGCCGATCAGACCGTAAACGTTGTTCTTCCGGCGGGCACGCGTCTGGATTCCGTCAAAATCGGCAGTACGGTGCTCGAGCGCGGCACGGATTACACCTATAATGCAACGAACGGCACGATTCGTCTGCTCAAGGAGACGCTTGCCAAGAAGAGCAAGGGCACTTATACGGTTACATTCGTACCCAATCAGGGTTCGTCCTTTACCTGCTCGCTGAGCGTGGTAGATACCGCGCCGGTGAACGAAGTACAGCCGTCCACGATCGATTTTGACGCGAACACCTCGTCCGGCGGATACGCCGATCTGGTGGTAACGCTTAATATGGTAGACGGTGCAAAGCTCAAGAATATCCGCTCGAACGGCAAGACGCTCGAGGAGAACTGGCAGTACAAGATCGAGGGCAGCAAGGTCACGATCAACAAGTCTGCGGTTGCGGAATTCGGCAAGAGCGGTGCATCCTATGCGGATTTCGTTTTTGTGATGAGCAAGGGTCAAAGCCCGACGCTGCGTGTCAACTACGTTACCACTTACGCGCTGACGGCTTCCGTGGTAGATGATCTCGGTCTGCCGATTTCGGGTGCGTCCGTCACCTTCACGCCTTCGGACGCGGAGAGCGGTACGGCAGCGCAGACGCTGACCACCGGCTCGGACGGCACGGCAACCGTTTATGTCAAGCGCGGCTCGTACGTTGTAACGGCAACGCATTCGCGCTTTACCGCGGCGGTTACGCAGACGGTCAAAATCTCTGCAGGCCGCACGGTCAAGCTGACCGGTGAGATTCTCGAGAATGTACAGCTGGTTGTCACCAACGCGTACGGCGCACCGTTGTCCGGTGCGGTTGTCACGGTTGGCGGCAAGAGCATCACCACCGGCACGGACGGCACGGCGTCGTTCAGCCTCAAGCGCGGCAGCTATGTGGCGCAGGTGGCGTGCACCGGCTACTCCGCACAGAGCGTACAGCTTTCCGTAACCGATTCGATTCGTGAGCGCGTACAGCTCAAGTAATTTCTCAAAAATGCAAGCCGCCCGGTTTTCCGGGCGGCTTTTTTGTGCGCTTTTACAGGCGGATGAGGAATAGGGCGCAAGGGCGTCAGAACGGCGCACAGCGGCTTGCAGTTGGGGCGCGATAGGGAATAAGGGCGGCCTGCGGCACGGCGCAGAGCGGCGGCAGACCGCTGGTGGGTGAGGGGATAAGAAAACCCCCGAGGAGATTTTCCTCGGGGGGTTCCTTTACGTAAAATCGAATCGCGGGATTCGGAAATTACTTGGTGATGTTGCCGTCAACGTCAACGAAGATTGCAACAACATTCTTGGTGCTGTTGTTATCCTCGAATACGATGTAAGCATTCTTGGTGCCCTTAACGCCATCATACTCGATTGCGCCGTTGTTATCAGCAGCCTTATCATCCTCAGCACTTACGTAGATGATCTTAACATCATCGTCAACCGCCTTGGTGATCAGCTTAGCCTTGTCGCCGATATCATTGGTCTTATCCCAGTAAGATACGATCTGACCCTTTTCATCGTACTCGTCGATAGCAGCCATGGTGCTCGGCTTGTGGTAGTCAGTATTCTCGTTCTTCAGGTAGATAGTGATATCAGATGCAGAGTATACCTTATCAGAAGCCTCATCGAAGCTTACCAGATAGCCTTCCTTCAGAGTGGTGTCGCTGTCACCCTCGATCAGAACGGTCTTCTGGGTGTTAGTATCAACATCAACAGTGTAGGAGGTGTAGGTGGTGTCGCCATCCTTAACAGTGCCGTTTTCCTTAGATACGATACCGTAAACAGTGTCTGCGGTAGAACCGGACGGCTTGGTGGTCAGTTCAACATAAGCTGCAACAACCTTGTTGTCGTCCAGAATGGAAGCAACAGATGCACCAGACTTAGCCTTGATATCGTTCAGGTTGCGGATGGTGTATGCGTAGAAATCACCCGGCTTACCATAAGCATTGGTCTTATTTACGAATACAACAGCATCAGAAGCAGCAACCTTGTTGTTGAAGGACTTAGTGTCCTTAACATATACGGTGGTGTCCTTATTCAGAGCCATAGAACCCTGAACCTCGGTGATCTTGATCTTGTTATCGGAAACATTCGAATACTTGATCAGAACACCGGTCTTAACATCGGAAGTCTTCAGCTTGGTAGTACCCTGAGAAGTGGAGTCCTTATGAACAACGAACTTGCCTTCGGAACCGTCAGCCTTCAGAATCTTAACTTCCAGCGGATCGAAGCCAGAGTCAATAGTCTGAGAGCCATTGGTGTCCTCTACGATTGCATAGTTCTTGGTGCCCTCAGAGGTCTGCTTAGCAGCGTAAACAATACCGCCGATGGTGTACAGGGTGTAGGTCTCGCCAATCTGATCCTTGAAAGTATTCTCGAAATCAGAATCAACGTCAGTGCCTTCCAGCATAGCAATGTCGTAAGAAGTGCCGTCAATGCTTACCTTGGAGGTGCCCTTGAAGCTGGTCAGCTTGCCTTCAACGGTAGCTGCCTTAACGACAGTGCTCTTAGCTGCAGAGTTGGTAGCCTTGGTGTTGTACAGAGTGGTAACAACAACGATATCGTCCTTCTTAACGCCGTCGTAAATGTCGTTATCCTCAAACTTGATGGTACCAACGCCGTTGTTGATGGAAACCTTCTCGCTGTTTACAGCAGTAACGCGAGCCAGCTTGGACTCAACAACGTAAGCCTTTACGATATCACCGTCATCGTTGCAGATGAACTTAACAGTGTCAGCGGAAGTAGCCTTCAGCTTGGAGATCATGTCATCAGCAACCTGATCAGCGGTCATAGCTGCAGCAGCAGTATCCTTCTTAGCGCCGTAGTTGTAGTTGATGTACTCGTCGTCCTTAGCAATCTTTGCTACATCGTAGTTCTTATCGCCGAAACGAACGGTACCAGCGTCCTTCTGGGACTGCAGGTCATCCTTGGTGATGTTGTAAACCTTGGTCTCGCCGGTTACATAAACGCCGTAGATGGTGTCCTTCTTGTCCGGCTTGTTAGCGGTGCCGCCAGTAGCATCCTTGTACAGTACGGAAACTTCCTCGCCGATGTAGGAGAGGTCCAGCTTGCTGAACTTGAAGTCAGCGTTAGCCTTTGCAACGTCCTTGCCGTCCGGAGTGCCGTATACACGGATCAGACCGGTGTCCAGACCGCAAACGTCCTCGTTGCCTTCAAAGGTACCAACCCACTTCTTCATGCTCATGTACTTCTCGCCAACGGTCTCCAGCTTGTCAGTGCCAAGCAGGTTCATGTTGGTGTACTCGCCGTCACGCAGGGTAACAGTGTGAGCAAAAATGGTGTTGTAGATCAGCTGTGCAGCGTACTGACGCGGGCAAGCAGAAGTGAAGGAAGTGTTAACGTCCTCCAGCAGGCCGTTCTCGTCAGCCAGTGCGT
>OGYS01000665.1_pt1 | contig 22279 bp, 24 predicted proteins | sample 1576611 | NCBI WGS metagenome assembly OGYS01 (sample SAMEA3541571, study PRJEB24748) | human gut metagenome | biome: human gut; feature: human-associated habitat; material: faeces | place: China | collected 2012
CCCCCGCCACGAAACCGGCCCATCTACTACGTTTGGGCGACATCCCCCGACCATGGCGTCTCGGGCATTAATAAAACCGCAGGTAGACGGCCTGCGGCTTTCGCGAAATGCGGGGTATGGTCGAGGGGTCGGGGTTAAACGTAGTAGATGGGCCGGTTTCGTGGCGGCGGCATCGCAGGCAGCCGACCGAGGGCGCCCGGAAATGAGCAAGCAGGCTATTTGCAAGTGAAAACTAATGCCATGAATAAGAAAACAGGCCAGACATATTGCCTGACCTGTTGAAAAACCTGGTGGGCCCTCCGGGATTCGAACCCAGAACCCAGGGATTATGAGTCCCCTGCGCTAACCGTTGCGCCAAGAGCCCTTATAAAGTCGCACTTGCAGTTGGGGTGGCAGAACAGCCTCCAACGCTTTGAACCACGTCGTGAAATACTACCATGCACGCGGCGCCCGTTCAACGCACGATCTTGTCGACCAGGAGGATCATGCTGCCGCCTTGACCTTGTGTGCCTATATGAAAAAAGGCCCCAACTTGCGTTGGAGCCTCATTCAATGCTCGGGTGGAGACGAGGGGGATCGAACCCCTGACCTCTTGACTGCCAGTCAAGCGCTCTCCCAGCTGAGCTACGCCCCCGTGCGAAGAAGTACTATACGGGAACTCGGACCACGATGCAAGGACAATTTCGGAAAAACTTTCCGGCGGCATCGCGGGCAGCCGACCGAGGGCGCCCGGAAATGAGCAGGGCATCCGTCTAACGACCGATTTCCAGCCAGTTGCACAGTACGTTGGCTCGTAGCTCCATTTCCGTCGTCTTTTGCGCCTTAGTTTTGCACCTATAGCGTAATTCCAAGCGCGAGCAAAGGCTTCTCACGATCGCATCAAGCTGCTCGGCATCGTTAAGCATGTCATGCGTAACCAGGAAGACGTCATACCCCATACTTTGCAGCGCTGTCATGCGTTTGGCATCGTGGTCCAGCACGGCGCCTGATCCGTGGATGACCTCCCCCTGAATCTCCGCGATGCCTGCTTTCATTATGGTTGGATTTACGATCACGATATCCCCGTAGCAGACTCTTTGCCCTGCAATGCTCTGCGCCGATGCGGTAAGCGGCGTAAGGTCGTTAACGTAAACGCTTCGAAAGCCGGCACCGCCGCGAGAGCGAGGAAGCGATAGCAATAAAATTCCTGCAACTTCAAGCGGAGAAGCTGCTATACCTGTCACCAGCTGTGCGGCGTTGTAAAACTTTGTACCCCACTTTCGTGTTTTCATCTTACTGGCGTACTCATGAAGCTCGTGTAATCCGATGAGCGGTTTCCTCATCCAGAGCGACGTGCCCTTTAGCCTTGTGACCTCCTTCGTTTTCTTTTGTCCGTTGGGCTCCTTCGTATTTACCTGTTCTTTGACTTTTATGCGCGCATAAACGCGTTTCCATTGTGGTTCGTCTTGGCTTTCATCGAGGTCAAAGAGGGATTCGGTGGTTGCATTCTCGGCAGCCTCATTGGCTTTGTCTAGTTCCGCTTCTACTGTTACCGTGGGCTCAAAGACTGAGAACCATCCGCAGAATTCGTACATGCCAAGGACAAGATCAGTTGGAGATACAAAGCGCGCCATGGTAAATAGCGTCGCAAGTGGATTGGTAACCCTAAAGCTCATCGCGGTTTCCAGCGTGCTATCTACCTCCGAAGCATCATCACAGTGGATTGTTGTCCGTAATCCCGAATGGTAATTAACGCCACCGGGCACTGTTGTGGTAATAATCGGGGTCTTGAGGATGTCGACTACAAAGGGTGATTGGGATAGGGCCCGCCAGCCGTCTTCGGAGTTGGGCAGGTGCGGGTAGAGGTCGCGCACCTGCGGCGGGCAGCGCCAGTAGCGGAACGCGGTGTCTGCACAAATGATTTCGTCCATATGGGCCTCCCCTAGCTTTGGCTGCGTGCCGTTATGTTTGCAGGTAGACCGATTATCAATGGCGGCATCATGCCGGCAAGTACCGGAAGCTGACCAAATGCCGACAAATAGCTTGACGCATTTCGCCTAAAGATCGCCGGGTGGCACAAATCTGCTGGCAGGCGTTCTGGGGTCGTGGTCCCTATCTCCACATTTGTGCGTGAATCCCATGGCAAATTCAATGAAAGATCGCATGAGCTTTATGCAAAACGCGCGATGACGTCAGCACATGAGAGATCAGCTAGAAACGCGTTTAAATTTTTCGATTCGATTTTGGTGTCACCCTTGGTGTCAAAAAGAAAAAGGCCAGAGGATTAACACCTCTGACCTGCGCTTTTGATGGTGGGCGATACAAGATTCGAACTTGTGACCCCATCCGTGTGAAGGATATGCTCTACCCCTGAGCCAATCGCCCGTCGCCTTTCGGCAAAAGAGATACTAACATAGCCGTGCGCGGTTTACCAAGAACTTTTTGCCCTCGATTATAAATTCGTGAGAGCAAACCGCACTGTTTCAACCCAGTCAACCAACAAAACCGCAGCTTAACCACCCTTTATCGTTTAATCCACGAGGACTCGGGACGGCAGATCAGTCGCGCGTTGTTGTAAGCCATGTCGAGTGTGAGACAGGTGCGCGCGGCGTAGAAACCGTCCTCGCGCTGGATGGTCAGCGCCAGCTCGGGCTTGTCGCCGGTCAGGCACAGCGGCAAGAGCGGCTGGATCCGGCCGCCGTAGAACTGCGGCACGGCGAGCGTGTAGTTGGCTGCGGCGCGGCGGGCGGCCTCGGCGACGGCGCCCTCAAAGGCGCGGCGCAGCAGCAGCGAGTTGTCCTCCCCCATCAGGCTGGCGGGAATACGCGTAAGGTTCTCCTCGTCGCCCAGAATGTGGTCGATGTTAGAGCGGATGGGCAGGCGGTAGTCAAAGACCAGCTCGGAGGGGTCCTCGGCAAAGCGCACGCGGCACGGCAGGTACTCAAACGAGACCAGCATGGGGTCGCTCTCCTTAAAGAAGCCCTTCAAAAACCAGCGCTGGCGCGCGTCGGGCTTGGTGTTGGGCTCAAACAGGCCGTAGATGGTCTCGTAGCGACGCGTGTACAGGCCGGTATTGAACAGGCAGCGGTCATCGTCGAACACCAGCGGCAGGTTGGACGGCCCGGTCTGGTCCAAGTCACGCTCGGTCAGGAACACCGCGCGGCTAAACGAAAACGACAGGTAGTTTTTGAGGATGCGGTTGCCGGGACCCCAGTCCTCTGGGTCGGCGAGGTCGGCCAGGCGGTCGTAGCAGGGCTCGGGGCAAAACGCGAAGTCGTACACATTGCTGCACAGGGTGCTGGGGATTTCCATGTGGTGTCCAATCCATTCAATAAACGGCGCGCGGATGCTTAGATTCTATACGAGCGACAGATCGCCCGTGCCCGCAACGAATCCGCAGCGCAGCTCTTCGGCTAGCTCGCTGTTCGTGCGGCGACTGGAAACGAGGTCCTGGATCCAGGCGTAGTACTGGTTGTCTTTTGGTTCGGGGCTGTCAGACAGCACGACCGGAGTGCCTGCGAACCTTAAGTCGGACAACGCAAAGACAAGGCTGGTTCGTTTGTTACCGTCTTCAAAGATGTGGTCCTTGACCATGTGCTCGGCCACGTAGGTGACCTGGTCAAAGATGTCTGCGAAGCGATCGGCCGGCGATTGACCGAATATCGTACAGAATGCACCCGCAAGCACTGACTCGACGCATCCAAGCTCAAGCGCGGCCCGGTCGCCTGTGGCGTCGGTTGTATAGCAGCGCCCGACCGTCATCAGCGTGCTGTGCAGGCGCATCACGGCCGCGGCCATATCTTCGAGCGAACCGGCATCATCGAGCATGAGCGGCGCGAACGGATGCGCTCCCCGCTTCGTGTCCGCCATCATGAGTTCTCCAAGAGCCTGAGCGCGTTGGGCATGTTCGAAATGGTCAGCCGAATAGCTTCGTCGATTGACGTGGTGCCGCCGAGCAAAATCGGTGATGCTGAATTTGCCACGTGCGCAGTTGAATGATCTTCTTGAGCAACGCAATCAGCGCCGTCATCTTGTTGAACATAGCTCCAAGGCATGTCTGACTCCTTTATATCTTTACAGACGAAATAGCCTGCGAGTCGTACTCCAGAGCAATCGGTTGCCAGACGAGGTCTTCGATGGTGCAGTTTAGGGTGTCTGCAAGCGCCAATGCCGAGGAAACCGAGGCGCGGCGTAGGTCGAGCTGGTTCTGCTCGTAGAGTTGTATGGCGCGAAGCTTAACCCCCGATTGGGCGGCGAGCTGTTTTTGCGTTAGTCCGGCAGCCTTTCGTGCCGCCTTGAGGCCCTTTTTGTCTGCCTGGGCGTTGTTCCATTTTTCGATGACAATCTGGGCGAATTTATCTTCGGAGGCCTCGTGGAGCGGATGGTACGAGCCGATGATCCAATCGAGCGGAGCGACTTCGAGTAGCTTATTAAAGCCCAAGCTGCTCATCCATTGCGTATAGGCCATAACCCACCCCGCCCAATACTGAGGCGAACGGTCGAACGGATAGGTCTCCCTACATCTGACGGGGGTCAGTCCCGCATGGGCGATAATATCGCGCGCGAGCTCGTCGCCCGCCATGCCGCAGACGACGCGAGGCATACCGCGCTCAAACTGTTTCATCTCAAGAGCGTTCGACATGATCGCCGTCAACTCGGCTGGAGTCAGCCCTTGGTCACAGAGAGCAAAATCGACCGCCTCGCCCAGCGTTCTCATTGCATCCTCGAGATACATCTCACTGTAGGCGTGGGTCATCGCCCGTCATCCCCTCTCGAATGATATCGACGATACGTATTCCCTCAAACGGGTTTTCGGCAAGGAGCTCCCGATACTGCGCCCTTGCCGCTTCATCTCGTTCCTTGGCCAATGGACCATACAGTGCTTGCTGCGCACGTTCAAATCCAGCAAAACGAATGCTCTTAAACGCACGCTCGCTTTTGAGCACAATCTGCTCCCCCAGGTTACCGAGCCTCATAGATCGTCCAAGCTGATCGACGGTGATCGTATTGTTTACAAAAGCTCTGGCATAGCTAAAGTACGAGTCGTCCGCACGCCACCCTCTTATTACGTCGCAAGTGCTCGTCTGAGGTAGAAAGTGATCATGGAGATATTCGCACGCCCCCGCGGCAATGGCGGTATCTTTGCGAAAAGAACGATGCTCAACGAGCAACGCTATCCAATGCAGGACGCAATATTGCGGCGATAGCAAGTCGAGAACTTTGAGATCGGCTATATCGAGTTCATAGCGATTCGCAAAGCCATCGGCATCCCGAGAGCATGCCCATTCCCTTGCAAGGTCGAGGCTCTCTGTGCAATAGAATCCCTGTCCATAGTCGTTATGGATTTTCCCCAGGCCAAGCTGGGGAGCCTCAATGATTTTCTGAGAACCATGCCATAGTTCCACGCGAGTCTCCTAACAGGTATCGCCCTAGCGATAGTATAACATACTATCGCTAGGGCGATACCTGTATTCAAATAGCAAGAGGGTGTCTGGAACCGAGTTTGAGTTCAATACTTGCTTCTAAGGCTCGCCGAGTCCGGAAGTATGCGACAAAATTCAGACTTGCTGATCATGCCGGAGCACACTAACGCCTCGTCCTGCTTATAGAGCTTCATAGACACGCACCTCATCTTGCTCGATACTTTTGTGGAATGCCGGGCGCATGTGCTCTGGTGGGTTGGTGACGATATCAACCTTTCGCCCAAGTTCCCTCTCGAGCTCATGGGAGAGTTCGTAAAGCGTGCCGAACGTCATGGTGTTGCCGCAGACTAGGCGCAAGTCAATATCGCTATTGGGCGTTTGCTCGCCTCGGGCAAACGAGCCAAATAAATATGCTTCGCTGACGTCGTATTGAGCAAGCACGCGAGAGGCGGAGGTGGATATGTCGGTAGGCGAAATCATGGGTTATTTGCCGTTCAACAGTAGAACGTCAGGGGGCCAGAGTCGAAACCACCGGTCCGGCTTTTTGGCGTTCGGCGAGCTCGAAGATAAACGGGGCGTTTGATCTGACGAACTCGGTCAAAAAATCCAGATCGTCAGTAGAAAAACCTTCGACATTGAACCAATTAACCGCAGGCAAGAAGCATTCCGCATGGTCAGAGCCAAGGTCAACCGGGCGTTCGACGGCTATGCGAACGGTTCCGTCTTCTCTTGTCTCTGAGTAGGCAAACTGAGTGCCGTCATCAAGCTGAACATAGCTCCAAAGCATTGCTACTTCGTTTACAACTTTTTGAGTTAAAAGCCTGCCCCTAACGCGGGATGAATCACACTAGTTACCCGATCCAAATACGTCATCTACAAGATCAGGCAAGTCTGTCCATACTTGATAGGCGGAAACGTTGTCCGGATTCATTTCTCTTGCACGACGTTTATTATCCGTATTATGCTTTGCGGCATTGGTCAAAGCCTGGGCCTTGTTGCCGTCAATCATTTCGAGATTTACCGACTTGAACTTTGACGCGGAGGACCTGTTGGGGTCAGTAGATTTTAGAATACTAAGGTCGCGCGCTCTTTTCTCACATTGTGGCGTCGATGCAAAAGTTTCCGGGCATGGTGAGACATGATCGATAAGCCATACTTCAAAACATGGATTAGAGATTGCGAGCCTAACTCCCTTTGTCTTTGCTTCTCGTTCTGCTGCGGCTAGGTTTCTGAACTCATCTGAATCGACCACGATCCATGCGGAACTCAATGCTTCGATTTCGCCTGCTTTAACGGCCTTTTTATCTGAATCGAGCTCTCGCGAAAGCTGCTTGGCCACCTTCAAAGGGTCTCCGTCAATATGCCGATACAGCACGCTTCCGCGAACGTCCATTTCAGTAATAAGGAAGTTAAAATATTCGGTTTCGGTCACCTTTCCATTGGACACAATTAGGTGGCGCTTTCGCTTGGCTCTTGTCTGCTTTTTGCGGCCGCGAGCAAGCCCTCTCCTTTCTGCCTTAGCCATTTATGTCAGCGCCTTCCTTCATGAGTTGGGCCACAAGTTGATGAAAACTTGGGTTGGGCAGCGGCACATAGACACCGTTTAAGTAATTGCGCCCCAGATTCTCATTTGCACGAGGCGAATACTCCATCGCAGCAATTAATTGCGAAGCACCTTCAGAGTCCTTTTCCACAAACCAGACCTGGTCACGTTCAAGCACCTCTTCCATAGGGCTGGTTCGCGTCATCAAGGTGACATCATGGGTCGAGAAGATTAGCTGCGCGCCCTTTGGATTTGTGTCGGGATCGGCGAACAGTGAGACGAAGTCGCGCAGGAGCGTAGGATGAAGGCTCGAATCAAGCTCGTCAATTACTGTTGTGGCCCCACTGCTTAAAGAACGTAAGGCTACCGAGAAAAACGCCAGCGCAGCTTTTGTGCCCTCCGATTCATGGGCGGAGCCCAGCCAAAAGCCATCTCCCGAGCCTTTATGGTGGAAGAACAGGTCATAAGCGAACGACAATTTAAAGTCTTCTGTAATTTTATTACGTGCCTCTTCCGGAATCTCATCGAGTCCAATGAGTGAGTCTTTTAAACCCATGACGCCTTCCGATTGACGGACATCTATGCCGTCAATTCCGATATCAGCATATTTAATGAGCTGAGATAGCATCTGAGCTCGAGCGTCATCGTTGATAAACAGCTTTTTTATGGTGGCGAGTTCTGCTAGATAATGCGTTGCATCATAGAGATTGATGTCATTGGCAAGAGCTGTGAATGCGGGTTGAATTACATCACTTCCAGCCGCCGCTGCGGCAGATAAGAACAAAGAATTATTGCGCGTGATATCCCAAAGTTGTTTTTTTGCACCTGTAAAGGTACTACCAAATTTAATTGACTGTTCCCCGTTTATCGAAGAGCGGTCATAGAGAAGGGACGGCTGTTTTGATCGATACACAGTGAGGTTCTCATATGTAACCTCATTTTTGTTCACACCAAATGAAAACTCATACTTTAAGTTGCTAGCGATAAAATCTATCGAGAATTCTGTGTCACTTGATCGCGATTCCGAGTCAAGTAAAAAGGGGACGATGGGTATTTGAGAATTCGCATCGCCTGCCGCATAACCTGTACGAATAAAGTAAGAGACAAAGTAAAGAGCATTTAGGAAATTTGATTTGCCTGACGCGTTTGCGCCGTAAACCGCAGCCACTCGCACAGGCCCAAGTTCCTTTTTGCTCGAAATCGGTTCAAACGAGAACTGTTGAGCATCTCGAAAGCTCTGAAAGTTCTTAAATGAAAAATTGAGGATCATCTTCAGAATCCTTTTCAAAAAAGTTGATTCACCGCAGACATTCTTTAATAACAAGGAAAATTATATTGTTTTAAAACCATTATTTGTTAGTTTCGAACAAATATCTACTTTAAATTGAGATTCAAACTAAAGGTCTCAGCAAGTCTATACAACATAATGTCTGAAACTGATTTTCTACACTGCTTTTAAGAACAATTTTTAATGATGTCCGCACGCGGCTTTAGATTTCTTTTGTCCATCAGAGCTGTAAAACGAAAGGGACGAAATGTTGTTTTGCAAGGACGGGTCCAGTTGGCTTGATGTTATAGATGATGCAGGCGTTCTGGTTCGCCGCCTAGAAATACTTGAGAACCTTCTCCGAAAGTGCACCTTCGATATGCCGAGAACAGAATGCAAGTTCGTGGATGATACCGCTGAGGGATATGACGGAAGCGAAATGTTGCTGTTTCTCGGTGAGTCTTTATTGGAGCTGATTGAAGGCTATAGAACTCAGATTGAGAAATACAAAGTTGCATCTAAAAGGGGCCAGACCGACTTTGGAACCAGCACAAGCTTAGGAAGAAAGAAATCGAGGATCCCCGCTATTCAAATTGATAAAGCAGCAAAATAAATTTGAATTTGGGTAGGGCTGAAAGGTAACACGGAGGTCATACCTTAACCCTGTTTGCCCTCGTCATTCATTCACTTGTGACGAGGGCCTCGCACCTTCTATAAGAGCGCGAGTTGAATTATGTTTTACTTATAAGGGTGGAGGATCCGGCATGAGCAAGAACAAAAGCGACCAGAACGCGCACGAAGAGCAAGTGTTCAATGATGTTCTTAGGCTATCAATGGCCTCGGGTGGATACAAGAAGAAAGCTGCCTTGAAGGTGTGTGGATCTATTAACGCAGGCAGCGAGTGCCCTGATATTGTTATTACCCGCGAAAATGGATCCATTGTTGGTTTGGAGCATTTTAGAATCGACCATAACATCAAACATGGTCGAAACGCTCAATCAAAATCTGCTGAGCTCACATCTGCGTTGAAAGCTGAGCGCGAAAAGCTAATGCCAAGGCTTGAAGCCGACGATGTTTTGCCGGAGGAATTGGCGAGCATCGTCGCAAACTATGTCTCGTTGGCAAAATATCATCAAAGCTGTGCATGCTGTGACGATCTGACGTGCTCTCTAGATGCCCGATTGTTTGGTGGAAAAACAGGTCATGCTCGCAAATTACCTTAATACCGCAATCACCTTACTGAACTTAGCGGTGATGATGGACGCATTGAATTGGGCTATTTAATTGAAATTCATTCAGATTTTCAGGGATTATTCATTCACGATGGAACAAGAGTGGCCCGCCTCGACAGTGGACAATGCCCACTTTATGCGGAAATTTACGATCTCCTTTTCAAGGCATCTTGCGAGGTCGATTGGATCCTAATAGGTTTTTACCCATGCCTGACTGACCAGATTGCGAATGCCGCCATCATAGATTGTCGTAACAATATGTTTAAGGAGAGCTGCCGCAGGCAGCGTCTTAAAAGAACGGAATATTTAGGTCTAGGTAAAACGGAACCCTTTCTCAAACAAAGCAGAGCCGGAGAAACAGAAATTGAGCTTTGCGCAGATAAGGTAAATATCACAATCGAAAACCCCGCTGAAGGGATTTGCCCTGAGCTTCTATTTGGCACCGCGATCATTGATGCTGCAAGAGCATTAAATCTTGATAGAAGCGGTGAATCGTATACAGCAACGATTTCTGTTCAATTGATTTACGAACTCGTGCGGATGAGGAGCAAGGGGATTCGAGGCATTGTGACAATTTACGATGTTATGCGGCTGCTTTTAGAAATTGAGTGGGCTGTATTAAAACAAGAGATTGACAGTTTTGGCGTACGGTACAACATTTCCGAAACACCAGACTTTTGCTTATAGACAATCCGGGATGTCACTAAGAAACCAGCTCATACAGCTCACCAATGAGTCCGGTTTAATATTTGCCCGCTTTAGCACCGTCGAATATTGCGAGGCAACTCTGATGGTCTTTCGCTTGGGCAGCAGGGTCGACAAAGATCCCGGTGCCCTTTCGTTGCCTTCAGTCTAACCTGCGACATTATTGAATGCTTTTCTCATTCATGTGGACCTGGGTCGCATGTCACGATTCAGCCCATGATCACGTCCGTATGGCCTCTGCCTTCGATAATTGGGTGCCTATAGACAAACACGCAAATAGTTATACCTTGTGAATGTCTCTTTCTTCCAAATGGCAGCTATCTCAACAACGACATGCGGCAGCTAGAAGCACTGTAGCAAGCAGGAAAAACGTAAAGGAGACTGCGATCCAGTTGCTGTCGCCGGTCTTGGGGAGTGTCGCTGCGGTCGCGCTGGTGGCTTTAGGCTTGGACGGCGCAGGCACCGTGGTCTTGGTCACCCTCGTCTTGGTCGTTATGTTTGTCTTGGGCGACGTAGCCGCAGGCTTCATTGCGGGAACCGTCGTTGGCTCCGTACCGGGTTGCTCTGCAGCGGGACCGGCGCCACCATCAGGCTCGCCCGTCCCGCTGCCCGGCACATCGGGCCCATCGATCTCCCCCGCCGGAGGCGTGGCGACATCGGGCTCAACCACCACATGCGGTGCCACCGCACCGGAGGTATCCACCACGCCACTAGCACCAAAGGTCCCGCCAGCAGGCGTCACAAACCGCGCAGACACAAGCGACCCGCCCGTGCATGCAACGCCGCCGTCGGGACCGGTCGCGTCAAGCCACGAGGCATCGACGGAAAGCCGGTAGCCGGCCGCGCCATCGCCAAGGCCCGCGTCTTGAAGATACACGCCGTAGGCGCGCACGCCCGCTCCGGACCCGGCGCCCGCGGCAACGACGCGTCCGCCGCCGCGCACGGTCATGTCGCCTGCGATCACGCCGGCGATAGCCTCGTCCGTAATATCGGCCCCGTCCGCCCGGGCATCGACGGTGCAGCCGTCCACCACGAGCGCCTGAGAAACGTGGATCCCGCACTGCGAGCCCGTCGCCGTCAGGGTCCCGGTACCGCGAAGCGTCAGGTTGCCCCACACCTCCATGCCGCACGGCGTGATGTCCGCATCGGGCGCTTGCGACTCCGTCACGGAGTTTTGCCCGGCAAGCGTTAGCACCAGGTCGCCGTCGGCGCCGATGGCCTCGCCCGCGTAGCCGTTAAGCTCCAAGTGGTCGGCATCGTTCCAGGTCCAGCCGGGGCCCGACACGCCCGGCTCGTAGTACGTCGCGCCCGCGATGATGAGGCTCTCCGCGCCCGCGGCATAAGAAGGCCCGCCCAGCAAAACGCATAGGCAGGCCATGGCAACAATCGCAATGTAATGACGGCTGGTGTAGGACTTGGCAGCAAACATACCCGCTCCGATCTTCGCAGGAGCCAATAGAATATGCACCAGAAAATGCCCTGGTAGCAGCAGTTATTAGTTTAGCGAGATCGATGCAGGAGCAAAGAGAAATCGCGTGGGCAACTCCCACAATTAGGTGTAAATCGTTTTGCCAGTCGGTGAAAGGAAGAATCGGCTTACAACCTCCGTTTCGATTCTTCAAAAGCGCAGGTAGCATCCTTCAAATTGACAGCATGATACTCCGAAGTGAATCTGAACTTGCGTCAAGACATCTCAAGCAATCTGAATTTCGTAATGTAGATGCGATGCAATAAGAACATATATTCGTTATGTTTGGGTGTTGATGATGGAGGGCTGCGTCGCGATTGAACTGCTCTTTCGGGCCTTCTCTACGAATTCGCCGATCCAAGATCTTGTTGTGTTCTTGAGGATCCGGATGTTTTCGGTCGCTTCAATGTCGATTTCCATCATTGCCCTGTCGGCGATGTCGTCCGGCAATGTCGGCAAGCCACTGGGAGCAGTCTCCCTGTACTTCTTGGCAAACATGGATACGTATCTTTCGACAAAGAACTTTTTGTCGCTTACGCTTAGCTTGGAGAAGTGGCTCATCAAATTGAAGCGGGAGAGGAGTTCTGCCGGGAAAGTTTCATTGATCTTCCCGAGGGGGCAGTTTGTCGTGAATACGATGATAAACCCGCGGAGATCGTGCTCCATCCCTTGGGAGTCCGTGAACGATCCTGTCTCGAGGAGATCGAGGAAGAAGTTCCAGACGGCGGGTTCAGCTTTCTCGAACTCATCCACCAGGAGAATTCCGGCATCGGACGAGTCGATCTTCTTTCCCAGCTCGCCTTCTTCGCTTCCCATGTATCCTCTCGGGCTGCCAATCAGGGAGTTTAGAGAGTCCTTGCTGCTGTAGTTCCCAAGATTGACTTTAGGGAGGGGCTGGCATGGCGCGATTGCCTCGCAGAGAATCTTGGCGACTTCTGTTTTCTCGACACCCGAAGGGCCAAGAAGGAGCAACGAGAACACCGGCTGCTCGTCGAGCGCGTTGAAGAGCCTGAAGCTGCGCGATCGGGATTCGAAGGAGCGTTTGAATTCGATCTGGCCTATGAGCTCGCTTTCGAGGGTGGTGAGGACCTGTTTGAATTCGAGTTCGTCGAGGGATACGAGTGTTCTCTTTACTCTTTTGTCCTTCTGGGCGTCCTTATCGATCTCGATGTCGCATTCTATAATGTCGTCGAACATGGTTCTCAATTGGTATGCTCCTTCGTTCACGGTTTTATCGTCTCCGATGAAGAGGGTGCCAAAGGGTAGCTGGTGGACGAGGAGCTCGAATTTCGATGCCAGCTGAAGATCGCCCGAGAGTAACCCCACAAGTGATGAAACGTCCACGACGAGCTTTTTCTCGGAGAGGAGCTCGGAGATTTGGTCGCTTCCGTGTAGTTCGAGAAGCGACATCAACTTGAAGCCGCCGTCTCCGAGCTGGTCGATCAGGGCTTTATACTGGGATTTGTTGTATGTGACGAGTTTGCGCATGGCGTTGCCTATCAAGCCTCGAAGGACACTGCCTGAATGACAGCAAGGATGTCTATGTAATAGCCCTGTTCTACCCGATTGCCGCCGCCGGTCATGGCGGTGGGTGACGGGTTCTTTCCGCATATAACAATGTCGTTCTGCGGCGTGCGTTTCGGGTCGTCTGGCTGTTGGAAGTAATCGAGGGGGCTCTTCATCTGGGCCGGGGTGATTTTCCCTTTGCATATCCCGACGATGCCGACCTTTCCGATGAGCAGGTCGTCGATTGTGTACCCGCTTTCGAACATTTCTTCTCCATCGAGGGGAATCTTCGCGTACAGCGGCGTTCTTCTTCTTGCGCGGTTTCCTCTGAGCTTGAAGGCTGCGCCGTCTCCTATGAAGGATTGCATCATGTGGCCGATGTCGAGGTCTCCGGCATCGGGGACGGTGATTCCGTCGAAGGTCCCGCTCATGATCGCCATGATGCCTCGAATCTCCTCCTCATTGATGAGCTCCAGCGAGACATCGCCGATGTATGCGAGGTCGCCTTCTGCAAGCGTTGTTCCGCTTTCGGGGGCTTTGCAATGCTCCATTATGTCGGCGAGCATCCGGCTATTTGTGTTCACGTATTCGAGGGTGTCCACGATCTTCTCTTGTTTTTCGTGCCTGACGCTTCCTTCGAGTTTTGCCCTGAGTTTCGTCAGAAAGGGAGGGTTGAGCTCCGCTTCGGCGTTCAATGATGCTCTCTTTGTCGTCCCGTTCTGGTTTTCCTTGGAGCTTGTAGTCTTGAGTTTGTTGTCCAGGAGCATCCTCGTCTCGAACACCTTCTGCTGATTCATGTAGTAGACGGTGAAGAGGCCTGGTATTTTATTTTCTGGCATAGTTCCTCCGCTCCTTTCCTTTAGCGTGGGGCTGTCGTTGTTTCCGCCCCTCGTTATCCGCGTACCGTCCGTTTCACACCATACGTATCATTGCCACTCCGAAAAAGCAATCGGACCCACCATGCAGCCGAGACGGACAGAAGACCGTGAGCACAGCGAAGAAGACGTGACTGGCGCATCCTTCAATCTATGCAACAAATGAAATCAAGCCGGCACCGCGCAAGCGCAAAACAAGACCGCTGGCACTGAAGCGCACGGCAAGTGGAGCATCGGTGCTACTTCTGTACGGGATACCCAAATCGGCTCTCAAGCTCCTCCAGATTTCTCAAGAACAAACGCCTTCTCATTGATCCAGTTTTCGTTTCAACGTTCGTTTCTTCCAGTGCAGTCTTTATCTCAAGTATCCATTCAACTAAATCCGCCGATGGCACCCCACCCGGAATCAAAACGTTATGAAGATGCACAAAGAACTTGCGAAGCGCCTCTTGATTCGCCGCATCTTCTCTACAAAATGACTCGACAATGACTCTCGGACTAGCATTAACCAACACTTTGACATCGCGTTCTGCAGCATCGTTGAGAAGTCGAGCAATCTTCCTGCCCGTCAGTCCCTCCGCTCCCTCAGATATCATCAACTGACTCGACATCTTTTTATTCAGCTCTGTCCGAGCATAACGCTCAAGTTCTTCGGCGAGCGCCCGTCTTTTCCGCCTTTCGTCTGCACTAAATACTGGTCCAGAGAGGAGCTCAGAAGCTTTGTCTAGATCGGCATCGATCACTTTCTTGCAATATTTGATAAAGTCATTTTGCGAAAATGGACATTCCCATTTGAGGTCAGATAGCAGGTAATAAACCTCGAGCACGTCGTGCAAACAATCGACTGAATAATGTGCTCTAGTAACTAAATCATAGTAACGCTGCGCGAGGCCATCTACATTATCGTCATCAAGATCGTAAGCGCACCGCATACTTTTAGCGATCTCCCTAACTTCGAGGGTATCGCGGTTGCTCGGGTACCGTTTCCAAATGTATGTTTTAAACCCTTGTTCGAGATCTTCAATATCTACATCGCCTGAAGGGTCGAATGCCTTACCTATCACGGAGAAATCAGAGTATTGCTCGTAAAGAGACACTCTGCGATCGTATTCCAGCGCCTCCGGACTGAGCCATTCCTCTGGCTTTCCGTTTTGTGGCATGGAAGGTGCGTTCCCCATGGAGGTCAACAAAGCAAAATGGACTGCGTCCCGTAGAGCGTAAAACCGGTTTTGAAGTGCAATTCCTGTATTTTGAAGCACCTCAAGGCTGCAAATTCTTCTGATTAGCTCATGAGCACGAATCATTGCCCGAGCATTTACGCATCCGCTGGCCTCTACCCCCGCAAGTATGGCGCTATGCATATCAAGGTCTTCCGATGGGCGACAATCTCCCATGAGAATTTCTTTGGCCAATGCAGACGGGCACGGCTTGAAAGGATAGACTTTCCAAATTAGCTTTTCGCGTACGTCCCTATCGAACTCTCGCATCGATTGCACATCACTTCCTTCCCAGGCATTTGAAACCAGCATGACCTTCAATCCAAGTCTTTCGACAAGATCGTTCATCGTTCCGAATAGCGCCAAATCGTCGCTATGTTTAGAACGCCTCTCCACATCATCGAATACAAGAAAGTGCTTCTTTTTGAGCATTAGGCAGGCAACGGATTGTATCCCGACGGCGAGATTCACCGATAATCCCGTTCTTTTAATTAAAGCCCTCGAAATACCGTTGAGGGCGCCCCCTATAGTTTTGGCAGCAGCTTGCGCCTTCATACCTTTATCGCTAAGGTGTACAAGCGCCATCACAATACGTTCGTATAGATCATCAGCAGTGGCAATTCCGAACATGGAAACGCGGACAAGGTTGTATTCGCCCTTTTCGAGATACTCGTTGAGTTTCCCTTCGATGAATCGGGTCTTTCCCGATCCCCAATCTCCCTCAAGTGCAATTGCATATTGATTGTCCTTATCCTTGAGATAGGAATCAATATGATCGATGAGCTGATCAGCAGGCTCTTTTGACCGGCATGTCTCCATTATTCCCTCCTGCATCAACTTAGAGCGAAAGATTTCTTTCACTGCGCTATATCAACCCGCAACCGAGGTCGCCCCGTTCACAACAATGATGGCATAAGCTTGATTGAAAGCTGGCGGTCGAACCATGCTCAGTCCACGTTATGTGTTTTGAGGCGACGCCGATGCGAAAGTCCGACCCATGGACTCAGGAATCTCGACTATAGATGCGCCCAACTCCAAAGACAACTTCGAAGTTCTAGATTTAGCTACAGCTTTACTGCCACTTACAGTACCTAAGCCAGCATCAGCTCCTACCCGTTGCCAAGGCACGCTTCGTGCCATCTGGATTGTTCTGAAAAGAAAACGCTTCTTGCGGGCGCGTAGAGGTTCTTAGTGTCAATGTGTATCAGCCTACCGTGGAGCTCGTGCCAGTGCGGCATGGAACGGCATACCAAAACTGATGCAATAATCAGCGAATAATCACAAGACCGGAATGGGGTCATGGCGACCTTCCTCGAAAGAGAAGGTCGCCATGACAAGTCACAATTCAACTTGGGGATTACTGAGCTCTTCGGAGAGAGAGTCTACATTCCAAAGACCTAAGGTATCAGTTCGTTAATGTGACCCTTGGAAACTTTCAAGAATTGTTCAACACAGTAGACAGGTTACTCGACAAGAGAGGCATCGTTTTGTCTGCCTAATACTATCTATTGCTTTGTATGTAGCAGAACGGCCATCAGACAATTATGCACGATGGCCGTCCCTTCTATTAACTCCTTGCCTCAAGACGCGGCTCAATCCTAAGCTTGATTGGCTGCAAGTTGCGATACTCCTGGAGCGTACTGTTGTAAAGACTGCCATTGTAGCCTGGAGCATCGACCGTCACGACAGCATGGTAACGAGTGAGCGCATCGGGATCGTTATTGTTACGGAATATGGATTGGAGCGTCAGCTTCGGGTCATACAATGAGCTTGATTTCATGCGTTGTGTCCTGCTGATGACACTGTCCCACTTCATGTCGTTGGCTCGTAACTCTGACTCTTCCCAGTACTTCTTTGCAGGCTTGCTCACCGGCAAGGTTGATGAGGTGTAGCCCTGTAGTTCAAGCTCAGCCGCCTTGATACGCCCCTCCTCGGTGGCGAGATTCACCGTATGCCTATAGCTTGTACCTTTGAGCGAGTACGTGAATTTGTTGGCGTGGGGAATGAGGGTATCTACTATGCAGCTTGAGGTGTAGGCATCCGAATCGTTGGGATTCGTTTTGCAGACTGCAACGATGGTCCAACTGATTGTGATAAGCCCCTTCGCCGACTCGATGCCGGGGGCAAATATCGGCAGCGAGACAAGCTGCTTGGGTCTGAGCGTGCCTTGATATAGCGTGGTGACACGGTTGTCGTCACAGTTCAGACAAGTCGATGGATCATCTGGAGCAATGCCGAAACCGTACTCCTCTCGAACAAAGCTATCACTGTGCTCCGAATTGTGGAGGGCCAGAGCCCGGGCGAGATGCTGTGTGATATCCTCACTTTGCGACATCATTCTGCCAAGCTTGTGGACGAGTAAGGGGGATGCAAAGCTGGTACCTGCGCTTGCGCCTAAAGCATTGCCGCTTGAGGCAACCACCACGAATGGCTTGTTGATGTCCCCTCCAAACTCAAGGAGGTCGGGCTTGATTTTGGCACCCTCTCTTCCCGGACCAACACAGCTATATGGAGCGCGTGCCTTTGTACCATCAGGCAATATACAAAACGCGCCAACTCCGATGCCGTTGACCAGATCAGCTGGTGACTGCACACGATTATCTGGGCTTGGCAAATCACCGTCATTGCCGGCAGCAATGCAAAAGAGGGGCGGCTCGGCATCGCAGTTGTACGACAGCACATCAAGCGCATAAGTAAAGCGGCTGATGTCATCGTCGAGAATGGGGCCAGTGGGGCCAAACGAGAGATTATACAGGTGGATGTCAGGATAGTGCCCGACTACGTACTCGATAGCATCAATCGATTCGTAGAGGTCAATGTCGACGGGATCGCTCGGCGGCAGCACTCGAAAGCTCTCAACCTTCACCTCAGGTGCAGGGAGGACGTCACTAGCCCCCTTACCGGAAAGCTCGCCATGCAGCACGGCTCCGCAGACACCCGTTCCATGATCGATGCAGTTTTGTTCGGGCAGTGATGCAACGGCATCATGCGCATTGACATAACCGGCGAGGAGCGGGACATTGGGATTGCATCCGCCATCGAAGACGCCGACGGTCACGGGTGGGACATTCTGGGCTGCAGCAACCTGCGGTGCTGGCGCGCTCATTGCGCTCCGTATCGGCTCAAAGACGATTCTTCCCATCGGGTGAACCGTGCGCAACGGGTTGATTCTCGCTGCTGCCATAGTGGCTTCCCTGCTCAACTGTGCGGCGATGAATGTAACGCCGTCTTTGTATGTCCGAACCTCGATTTTGTCACGACCGAGACCTGCTGCCTTGCAGAACAGGTCTATGGCATCCTCGGCGCTTTCTTGGAGCGGATGAAGCACGGCCTCGACCAGTCCCTCTTTCCATTCCGCATCGAAGCCTAGTATCTTCTCGCCAGGGTCAAGCAGGTCGAAGGAGCGGATGGACATTACCTCGTTGCGCCATGCATCCGATGCGTTTGACCCGGTGCGAAGCGCGTTCTCAAAATCGGCGATGCCCTTTGAGGTCGTGCGCAGGAAGTAGAGCTTCGCGAACTCGGGCTGCTCTCCCGCGTCTTCGTCATCACTGTTCTTCTGAGGTTGCACGTTGCCTGTCTTGTATCTCCTGCCGCCGATGATTTGCAACTCGTCCGAAGAGGTGAGCACCGATGAGGGTGCATAGGACTTTGCTTCGAACTTGGGCTCCATACGTATACAGACCACCTTTTCCTCGAGATAGGAATCGGGGTCGGTCTGTATCTGCCTGGACACAGTGCCGATATTAGCAAGGAGGCGGTTCCTGGCCTCTTCGTACTCGTGTGGCCGTGGCCTGGGACCTCCACCGGTTTTCTTCTGAACTGGCTGAGCATACGATTCGCCGTAGGCAAGAATTGGCAGCGGGTCGGACATGGCTTATGCCTCCTTCATGTAACGGGAGACCGTCGAGGCGCCGACTCCGACGATCCGCGCAATGTCTCGCACGGTAAGAGCTGGGTTAATTTCTTTGAGTTTTATGCATGCCTCACTCTTCTCCTGCTTCGTTTGAGGTTTGCATTTGGAGCACAGCTCGCTCAGAGAAATGATCTCTATGCTCTCGCCCGGGTTCATCACTGATTGGCGCTTAATATGCTCGCAAAGCTTGCAAATATCTGCGGCGCTCATGCCCGCGCTCTTCTCGACCATGAAGAAGAGCACCTCTGGCGAGAGCGTGAAGCGGTTGCTGGGCAGGTGCCTCTCGAAGAGTCGCATGCGTTCGTTCTCCTCGGGAAGCGGCACCTCTACAACTCTGTCGAAGCGCCGCCAAATCGCCCTATCCAGCAACTCCGGATGATTTGTCGCTGCAAGCACGATGCTGCCCTTAGGGCATGTCTCGATTTCTTTGAGAAGAACGTTCACCAGGCGCTTCAATTCGCCGAGGTCACCCTCGTCATCACGCCGCTTCGCAATTGCGTCAAACTCGTCCAGGAAGAGCACAGCAGGCTGTGCGCGGACATAGTCGAAGACGCTCTTGATGTTTTGCCCGGATCGACCGAGATAGCTGGATATCGAGGTTGCGAGGTCGAGCGTTATGAGTGGAAGAGCGAGCTTGTATGCAAGCCAGTTGGCCGTGTATGTCTTACCCACGCCCGGAGCGCCAATGAAGAGTATGCTGTTCGAGGGTTCGATCCCATCCTCGAAAAACCGCTGAATCAGACCTCTCTCCTTGAGAAAGTCGGCAAGCTCTTTTGTAGTTGCGGCATCGAGAATGGGATCCGGTAGCTCGGTTGGCTCTATGAGCTCTACCAGGGAGAAGCGGGTCTCTCGGTCGATAGGTAGCGGGTTTATCTCGGCTGCGCGGGTAGCCTCGCTTCTCATGTCAGATGCGGCAAGAGCCCCAGCGACCTCCGAAGCGAGATCGGGACGATCACGTCTCAGCTTGCGGGATACCGTGAGCGAGACTGATTCTACGAGTCTTCTGTCATTCTCTAAACAGGCTCTCACCAGCCTAGGTATGTAGTCTATTGCCTCCATATACCATTACCTCTCTGTTGCAGAAAAATGGAACATGCTTAAGATAGCATATTTACAGCAGATATTTTATATACTGTGCTAAGGGTTTTGAATGGTTAGAGAGTGGCACAATATTTCATGTGATTTGGCGCGAGCTGTCTTCGAACTGGCGACAGAGAAATACCCTGCTCCTGACTTGCATTCGAGCGGACATCTGCCTGCTTGATTCACGAAGGCAGGCTGAGATTCAGTCAGCTCCTCCTCCTACATGAACCGGAAAACTGCCTTGATGAGGAGCCACTCAAACGAGTTGATGCCGTTAATCAATATCTTCATCTATCAATCCCTCCATCCAATAATAATCAGTGTCGTCAACCTCGTCGTCTGAGGGCTGCACATTCATAGTCAGTGCCTGCAGCTTGGTGACGAGTGCGTAGCTGCAGTCGTATTTCCTTGTGATCTCCTCGCAATCGGTATCTTCTACTGACAGTCAGCCCTTCATTGCGTTATACAGCGCCACAATGCGCTGGCCGATGCTGTACCCGTGAGAATTCCCGAGCATGATACTGGCGTTATCATTCGGGGTCGCGGAGCTTGCGCTCGTTGTAGCGGATGAACGAGCGGATCATGCGCGAGGCAGTCGCACGCGGGGCCTTCGACTCGCCCCTGAGGGCGATGTCGGCCGAGAGCAGTGCCCTGTCGGATGCGCACCGGTTGATCGGCTTCTCCGGATGCTTGCCGAACCCGTCGCTCAGGAAGTAGGTCCTGGGAAGCTCAGAGTCGCGCACTCCCTTGCCACGGAACAGTTTCATGTCGAGGGTTTTGAGCCTGTAGAGGGACGCGAACACGACGGTCGGGATACGTTCGGTGGTTAACATGGCGGGGCCAAGTCTGTGCTCATGCTGGTCGCCGCCAGGCTAAAGCACATCGCCGAGAACGAGTGGGGCAGCAGGCGCTACCTGGATGCATCGATGCTCAAGGAGGTTGAGGCGTAGGAAACATCGCCGTTGCGCCGATGGCTTGCATGGGTGCGGCTGAATTTGCGAAAGATTATTGACGGTATGGCGGAGCCTAGCTGCGAGCGGGATATAAAAGAAGCGGCACTGCCAATAGTAGCGCCGCTTGCATCATCAAAGAAGAATCGTTATCGATCGTCTCTGGGTCTTTTCGTTCAAAACCAGAGCGTGTCGATTACCATTCATCGAAGTCCATCCACTCTACAGGCAGCATCAGACCGTAATAATCGACGGGCGTTTTGAATCGAATCCTGCACAAATGACCGTCAATCTTCCGCACCCAACTGTGTCCGTAACGATCGGTGAAAGCCACCTCGCAGCCGAGGGCCTTATGCATCGAACAATCGAGATACCCGATGCGCCTCACGGTTTTGCCCGGAGCAACGGACGAGAGAAAAACTCTGCCGCCACACCCCTCGACGTCCCTCCCGTCTTGAGGCCCGGCACCCTGGACGAGCACAGCAGTGAGGATAACTTGGTAAACGACGTCGTTGCTATTGTTCATCACTTCTAGTCCGAACTGCGGCCCGAAATCAACCCTGCACCTGCCAACCGTGGCCGTCTCCCCCTCGGGCATCCTGACCACACGGGCACAGATGGCCGAGGCCTGGCTCCGCGCGGCCGCCCGGCGGCCCCGTATCTGCGTGACAATCCACTGGAGGAGAGTGAGCGCCAACGAGAGGAAAGCAACAGCCGTGCCGAAATCGATTTGACCGTTGAAACTAATTACAACGCTATCTGGGAACATTTGGTCAACCCATCCGCCAGCGCCGCCGCCTCAAGGAGAGGCTTCCGGTCAACGGGCCCCACTTGGCGAACGCTCGCTGCTCCCGCCGCACATCCCGCATTCTGTCCGCAGGCCTCTCGTGAATCCATGGGTAAAAGAGCACGCGGTAGCGCTCGTAAAACCCTTCTCCAGGCATATCATCATCGGAGCGCACGATATCACAGTCTCCTTCCTCTACAGATTCCGCCTTATGGAGACCCTACACCAACAATCGCGACACTACCTTCGCCATCGGCTCGTCGGCGTCCAAGCGCCACCTCCAATCAAGCCGGCCATGCGCTGGATGTCGCTCATGGCACGGCCGATC
>OGYS01000670.1_pt1 | contig 22138 bp, 18 predicted proteins | sample 1576611 | NCBI WGS metagenome assembly OGYS01 (sample SAMEA3541571, study PRJEB24748) | human gut metagenome | biome: human gut; feature: human-associated habitat; material: faeces | place: China | collected 2012
AAACCCTCGTAGACCGAATGGTAGCGCTCTTTTCCGCCCGCAACGATAGCGCGCACCTTGGAAAATCCATATTTTCCTACAATCTCGTCCCGGCAGTACGCGATCTCATCCGCCCCGGTCACCAGAATCACATCATCGACCCGGCTCTCCTCAAACGCGTGAAGTGCATACCAGATGACCGGCTTTTCCTCCAGAAGGAGAAACTGCTTCTGAATCTTGCTTTTCATCCGTTTTCCCTGTCCGGCTGCCAGAACGATAGCGGCGGTGCGGGTCGGATGCGGTGTAATTTTCTCTTTCCCAAATTGATCCAATGTATGTTCCATCTCGTTTCTCCTCCATGCCAGAACGATCTCTTAAAACACTCTTTTTCCACTTTTTGTCAAATCAATCTTTTAAAAAAACTAACCGCAAAACAATTCTTCCTGAAAAAATTTGTATTATCTCTCGCCCAGCTTCAAATTCGGCACCGCATTCAGATCCCAGCCTGCGCGCGCGCCCTTCTTATATTCATAGTACGCCGCCGCGCCGATCATCGCCGCATTGTCCGTACAGAAGATCGGTGACGGATGGAAGAACTGGATGCCCGCCTCTTTACAGGCCTTCTCCATGCCCGCCCGGAGAGCGGAGTTGGATGCCACACCGCCGGCGATCGCCACGCGCTTATAGCCGTGCTGTTTCGCCGCCTCGATCGTGCGCGATACCAATACTTCCACAACCGCATTCTGGAACGAAGCCGCCAGATCCGGCACATGGATCTCCTCGCCCATCATTTTCGCATGGTTAATATAATTTAAGACCGCCGATTTTAAGCCGCTGAAGCTGAAATCATATGGATTGTCGCCCACTTTTGCCCGTGGAAACTCAATCGCATGTGGATTCCCCTCTTTTGCCGCCTTATCGACCTTCGGGCCGCCCGGATAACCGAGCCCGACCGCGCGTGCCACCTTGTCAAAGGCCTCGCCTGCTGCATCGTCTCGGGTGCGTCCCAGAATCTCAAATTCGCCATAATCTTTCACAATCACCAGATGTGTATGTCCGCCTGACACGATCAGGCACATGAACGGCGGTTCCAGATCCGGATTTTCGATGAAATTTGCCGATACGTGCCCCTCGATATGGTGTACGCCGACCAGCGGCTTCTTCGCCGCATACGCGAGTGCTTTGGCTTCCGCCACACCGACCAAAAGCGCGCCAACCAGCCCTGGACCGTAGGTAACTGCAATCGCCGTCATCTCCTCCAGACTCATATGTGCCTCTGTCAGCGCCTCTTCAATCACCTGGTTGATCTTCTCGATATGCTTTCTCGACGCAATCTCCGGCACAACGCCGCCAAACAGCGTGTGAAGATCGATCTGGGAAGATATGATATTGGAAAGAACGGTACGTCCGTTTTTCACGACTGAAGCTGCCGTCTCATCACAGGAACTCTCGATTGCAAGAATGTAAACATCTTCTGATGGGTGTCCGTTTTCTGTATCATGCACGGAAATCTCTGCCCCCGATACCGGAGCTTTCCCCGGTCCCCGTTCCAATGCTCCTGAAACTGGCATTTTCATCCGTTCTTCCTTCTTTTCTTCTATATTCTCTCTCTTTTCTTCCGTCTGCATCGCCCTTACTCCTCATCAAATCCCAGCTCTGCCGTCCAGCCATCACGGGCGGCTTTCGCTCTCGGGAATATCTCACGCACTTTATCCATATAATCATCCGGACGGATGAGCGACGGGCTGTAATGAGTCAGCCACATTTCCTTCGGCTGGGCCTCCTTCGCCAGGTGCGCCGCCTCCTGGAATGTCATATGCTTGTATTCTCTCGCCTTGGCTTCTTTCCCGTCCTCGCCGTACATGCCTTCACAGATAAACAGATCCGCATCCTTCGCGTACTCCGCAATTACCGGAAGCGGTCTCGTATCGGTACAGTATGACACCTTGATTCCCTTCCGGTCACCTCCGAGCACCATATCCGGTGTCAGCGTTCTGCCTTCCTCCTCGATCGTCTCCCCCTTCTGCAGGCGGCTCCAGAACTTCTGCGGAATCTCCTGCGCCCGCGCGCGTTCCACATCGAACCGTCCCTTTCTCGGAATCGAAATCGAGTACCCATAACAGGTCACATTATGGTTGACCCGGTACGCATCGATCACATACGGTCCAATCTGAAGCTGCTGTCTCGGCTCCGTCAGCTCGATAAACTCAAGCGGAAACGGCAATTCCGGCGCGATCGTCCGCAGTGCCGTCACCACGCGTTCCAGTCCCTTCGGTCCAATCATCGTGATCGGCTCCGTCCGCTCCGCATTTCCCATCGTCAACAAAAGTCCCGGCAGACCGCTGATATGATCCGCGTGATAATGTGTAAAACAAATCACATCCACCGGCTTCGGGCTCCAGCCCTTTTCTTTCAACGCAATCTGCGTGCCTTCCCCGCAGTCTATCAGCAAATTGCTGCCCGAGCAGCGGACCATCAAAGCCGTCAGCCACCGATACGGCAGCGGCATCATCCCTCCCGTTCCCAGCAAACATACATCTAACATGGAACATCCTCTTTTCTATTAAATAAATGATTCATAATAAATCTTTTTAATTAAAAGTCATGCAAAAAGCTGTCAAAACAGCTTTTCTCCTAACTCCCATATCATTTAATAATATCATAAAGAAATACTATGTTGCAAGCCAGAAATTCAGCAATCCAATTCACTGGCGAGACGCAGATGGCGCACCGCCTGTCCCGCGTTTCTCCGTTCCCCTCACGACTCTACAATAGTTCCGTCCTCTCCTCCTTATCTGCCTCAATCAGAAATTCCCGCGTCACTCCATCATAGCACTCCTCGCACAGATCAAAATGATGCACCTCCCCATCTTTCTCTGAAAAATAGTCCCATGCCACATCAAAATGCGCCGCTCCTTCGCGCAGAATGCCTTCTTTCACCGCCAGCTTCTTCCCGCACCGGTTGCAGACAACCGACAGAAGAATGCCGCTCTCTCCATATTTTCTCATGCTCTCCTCGCCTTTCTCTTCTATATACGCAAAATGGAGAAGCCATGTCCTCCACAGCTTCTCCATCATTATACTGTTTTTTATACCGGTTTTTAAGCGGAAAGTGCTGGAAATACTTACAGTACCTTATATCCCTTCGATGTCAGGCAGATGCTGACCTCCCTCACATCGTCCGTGTGAAGCACCATAACCGGCTTGCCAGAATCACGATTGAAGGAGAGATACAGGTAATCTACATTGATATTGCTCTCTTCGAGGGAAATTAACAGACGGTTGAGTGCTCCGACCTCGTCATCCAGTTCGACGCCAAGCACCTCTGTCAGACGGCAGAGATAACCAGCTTCCGCCAGCACTTTCTCCGCGTGCTCTGGATTAGAAACAACCATACGGATAATACCGTACTCCGCACTGTCATTCGTGATCGAACCCCAGATGTTAATATTCTCCTTCTGAAGAAGGGATGTAATATTCTGTAAACGTCCTTTCTTATTCTCTGCAAAAATAGATACCTGACTCAGCATATGAACCTCCTACCGTTCTTTTCTTTTAATTTAACACTGTAAAGTGTTACGCTTTTATCTGTTAAACAGTATACTCATTTCCATTTCATCTGTCAATGCTTTTTCCGCTTCTTTTCCAATAAATCAGCGCATCTTCCGTCGGCCCGCTGTAATAATTCTTCCGAACCGCCTCTTTCTGAAAGCCATACGCCTCATACAGCGCAATCGCCGGGGCATTGGATGCACGCACCTCCAAGGTGATATCCTCGACGTTTTCTTCCTCTGCTTCCCTTAACAGCCGTTCCATCAGAAGCCGCCCATAGCCGCGCCCCCGGCACGCGCCGTGAACCGCGATCCGCATCAGCTCGCCTTCCCCGGCAATGACGCGGAAATTGCTGTAGCCACAGACGGTTTCATCCTCTTTCAGCACCCAGACTTTATCCCAGCTGCTCGTCAGCAGATCCTGTAAAAGCTTCTCCGACCATGCATCCGAAAAGCATTCCAGTTCCAGTGCCCGGACCGCAGGAAGATCTCCCGGCTGTAAATCCACTATTTGAACACAAAGCTCTTTTTGCGTTCCCGTTCCTGCCGCCATTATTTCTTCTCCACAACCACAATACCGGCTGCCAGCTTATCCATCTCGCCCTGGCGCTCTGCGACCTCGCGCTCGCGCTCCGCCTGCGATTTCCGCAGATAATCCGGCTTGTGCTCGGCTGCCGTCTCGGTCTTTCCCTCTGCCAGATACACTGCGCCAAGCGCTGCCACCGCCGAAGCTCGCTGACGGCTCGCCTGTGCCGGTGCAAACGAATACGGCACCTTCATCTCTTCCTCGATCACCGCCCGGTTGACTGGCACACCGTCCCCCAGGAAAATCACGCGCTCGCCGCGCTCATTTAACTCGGCAATCAACGCATGGATATCCGTAATGCACTGTTCTTTCACAATCTCGAACTTCTCTTCATACCGATAGAGCCCCATGTACACCTGCTGCCGTCTCGCATTCAGCATCGGGCAGATGAGCGCCGAAGCCCCGTACAGACAATATCCCATCGCATCCATCGTCGGCACATGGATCAGCGGCTTCCCAAGCGCCAGTCCCAGTCCTTTCGCTGTCGCAGAGCCAATCCTAAGCCCCGTAAAAGAGCCCGGACCGCCGGATACAGCGATTGCATCGATGCTTTCCAACGGCACCTCCAGTATTTTCACAATCTCATCAATCATCGGAAGAAGTGTCTGCGAATGCGTTTTTTTCTGATTCACCGTATATTCCGCCGTGATCACATCATCCGTAACAATAGCAACCGATGCCACCAGGGATGCGCTTTCGATTCCCAAAATTCTCATTTTCTCTTTCCTCCTGTCGCCGACTACTGCTCGTTTACTGAAATTTTCCGGTAATCAAAGCCCTTTTCCAGATCCTTTTCAATCGTGATCTGGATCGGATGTTCCGGCAGGATCTCGCGGATGCGCTCCGACCATTCGATCAGGCAGATGCCCTCGCCGTAGAAATAGTCCTCATAGCCAATCTCATCCATCTCGTCCACATCGCCGAGACGATATACATCAAAATGGTAGAGCGGCAGGCGCCCATCGTCGTACTCCTGCACGATCGTGAAAGTCGGGCTGTTGACCGGTTCCTGAATTCCAAGTCCCGCGGCAAACCCCTGCGTAAAAACCGTCTTTCCTACGCCCAGATCACCATTCAAACAATACACCTGCCCTGCCTGGGCTTCCATTCCAAGCTTTTTTCCAAACGCATACGTCTCTTCCGGGCTGTTTGTTTCTATCATCATGCTCGAATTCCTCTTCTCTTTTCCTGCGGCAGATTTCTTGTAAGCATACTGAGAAAAATCTGCTCCTCCGAACCTCTGAACACGCGCTTCGGCATCAGGTACGCCTTGTCTCGACCCAGGTAAAGCACATAGATTCCCGCGATCTTTTTCACTTTTACCAGCTTATCCCAGCTGATCTCACCCTTGCCGTTCGCCTGGCGGGCACGGATGCCCTCGTCTCCAATGTGAAATACAATCTCAGCTCCCGTTTTCGCATCCCGGGCGGTGCGCTCTGCCTGTTTCCAGATTGCAAAAATCTGAAAGCCTGTCAAGGCAATCACTCCCAGAATCACCAGATTCGTCACCTGCGTTCCCAGACGTTCCTCGCTGGCTGCCGCTGCAATAATAACGAGCACCGTCAGTATGATGCATCCGATTCCACGCAGTCCCGCCCAGAAATTGTACATCGAATAAATAAAAATCTCTTTTGGCTGTATTTTTACACGTAAGTCCATTTTATCTTCTCCCTAATTTTCTATGCCTTATCCGCCGCCCCATTCCAGTCAGCGCTCCTGCATCCTATAACCAACGGCTGAATCTGCCGTGGTTTACTTCGTCTCCCGGTTTTTCATCGTCAGCGAAATGCGCTTCTTCGCCACATCAACCGCCAGCACCTTGACCTCCACGATATCCCCGACGCTGACCGCCTCCAGCGGATGCTTGATATAGCGGTCTGTCATCTGGGACACGTGAACCAGACCATCCTGATGCACGCCGATATCCACAAACGCACCGAAATCAATGACATTCCGCACGGTTCCTTTTAAAATCATGCCCGGCTTCAAATCCTTCATTTCCAGCACATCCGTGCGGAGAATCGGCTTCGGCATCTCCTCACGCGGGTCGCGCGCCGGTTTTTCCAACTCGCTCACGATATCGAGTAAGGTCGGCTCGCCGATCGAAAGCTCTTTTGCCAGCTTTGCCGTATCCGCGATCTCCTTGCGGATATTGCGGATGCCGCCCGCCGCGATCTCCTTCGGATCATGTCCAAGCTGCTTTAAAAGTGCCTCCGCTGCTTTATAGCTCTCCGGGTGCACACTCGTCGCATCGAGCGGATTCTTGCCGCCCTGGATCCGCATAAATCCGGCGCACTGTTCATACGCCTTCGGTCCCAGCTTCGCCACCTTCAAAAGCTCACGGCGCGTTGAAAATGCGCCATTCTCCTCCCGATATGCCACGATATTTTTCGCAATCGTCTTGTTAATGCCGGAAATATAGGCGAGCAGCGGCGCCGATGCCGTATTCAGATCCACGCCGACCTTATTTACGCACGTTTCCACCACGCCCTGCAGCGCCTCGCTTAAATTTTTCTGGTTCATATCATGCTGGTACTGACCGACTCCAATGGATTTCGGATCAATTTTTACCAGCTCCGCCAGTGGATCCTGCAGGCGTCTCGCGATCGATGCCGCACTTCTCTGTCCGACGTCAAACTGCGGAAATTCCTCCGTCGCCAGCTTGCTCGCCGAATAAACCGACGCGCCCGCCTCATTGACGATGACATACTGAACTTTCTCCGGAATTTCTTTTAAGAGTTCCACGATGATCTGCTCAGATTCTCGGCTTGCCGTACCATTCCCCACTGAGATCAGGGAAATGCCGTACTTGCGGATCAGCTTTTTCACGATCTCCTTCGACTCTTCCACGCGGTTCTGCGGCGCAGTCGGGTAAATGACCGTCGTATCGAGCACTTTTCCCGTCTCATCCACAACTGCCAGCTTGCAGCCCGTCCGGAATGCCGGATCCCAGCCGAGCACCACGCATCCTGCGATCGGCGGCTGCATCAGGAGCTGTTCCAGGTTCTTGCCAAATACCTGAATCGCGCCGTTCTCTGCCGTTTCTGTCAGCCCTGCGCGGATCTCGCGCTCGATCGCCGGTCCGATCAGGCGGCGGTAGCTGTCCAGAATCACTTCTTCCATCACGCGCGCCGCATCCCCATCCGGGCGGATAATCAGCTGTTTCTCCATATACCGGACAATCTGCTCCTCCGGCGCTATAAGCTTCACGCTCAGAATCTTCTCTTTCTCACCGCGGTTAATCGCCAGCACACGGTGTCCCGCCAGCTTTTTGACTGGTTCGGAGAAATGATAGTACATCTCGTACACCGACTGTATCTTCTCATCCTTTGCGGATGCCTCCAAAAGACCGTCCTGCATCGTCTTTTTACGTGCGTAGTTGCGGTATTTTGCCATCTCGCTGATCTGCTCAGCCAGAATATCACGCGCGCCGTCTATTGCCTCTGAAACATCTGCAACACCCTTTTCTTCCGACACATACTTCGCCGCCTCCGCCTCCAGGCTGCCGCCCGCTTCCTGCTTGTAAATCCAGACTGCTAACGGTTCCAGCCCTTTCTCACGGGCAATTCCGGCACGGGTGCGCCGTTTCGGGCGGTACGGAAGATAAAGATCTTCCACCGCAACCAGCGTCGCCGCATCGCGGATCTGTTTCTCCAGCGCCGGAGTCAGCTTCTCCTGGGCGCGGATCGCACCGATCACCTGCTCCTTTTTATCCTCCAGATTCCGAAGATAGCGCAGTCGCTCATCTAGCTGGCGCAGCACCTCATCATTCAGGGAACCGGTCGCCTCCTTGCGGTAGCGCGCGATGAACGGGATCGTGTTTCCCTCATCGATCAGCTTTACCGCCGCCTCGACCTGATTTCTCCCTATCTGAAGCTCTTCTTTCAATGCCTGTATAATATCCATGCAAAAACTCTCCTTCAATATCAATACGCTGTTTAATCATACCATTCCAGCGCATATTTCGCAAGTCAATGCCTAACTGGACAAGCGGCTTTATTCATGATACACTTTTATCGGATTCAATCCGCCAGATGGGCATAGATTTTGTTTTGCCCTATTTGGCGGCTGTCTCTAATTTTCAGAAAAGGATGTAGCTGTTTTCTTTTTTCACAGTTATGAAAGGATTAGATATACGATGAGTTATTACGATGAAACACCTTCTCCGAAGGAACATTCAGATACAAATGAAACCCGGCGCAATCGTTCGCGCCGCTATGCCACGATGTCAATGATGTGCGGCATCTTCGCATTTTTCTCCCTGTTTTTGAGTTTTTCCGCCGCGATTCTGCTCGGAATGTCGGCGAATGTACTGTTTGTCCTATCCAAGGAGGAAGGACAGCCGCGGCGCGGCAGCGCAGTGGTCGGGCTGATACTGGGAGTTATGTCTACCATCTTTGGAGTAGTTGAGTTTTTCTGCCTGATCCAGGTGTACCATATGATTACGGATCCGCAATATGCGCCGTTTTTTGATCAGGCAATGGAGTTGTATGAGAGTTTGATTGGTCCGTTACAATAAAATGATTGGCAAGGGGACCTTTTTCTGTGTATTTCTTGCGTTAAAAAGCACACCGCGTCATGAATGACTTTGGCGTGCTTTTTACTTTATATCCTATTTTGTATAGCGAATCGTCTGGCGGATATCTTCCTCGAATGCCGCTGCCAGTTTCCGGAAGCGTGCTTCGGTCATTTCTCCGGTTATGACCGCAAATTCGTCCATCTCCGGGAGTTCGATGGTTTCTGCTTCACCGAAGGCTGCACGCACATCGGCAAGTTTGTCGGCTGATTTGCCTGCCAGTCGGAGGAAGTAGCTGAAGGTTACTTCGCCCATCGGTGCAACTGGCTGTTTTTCGTCGGTCCAGCCGGTCGGGATGTTGTCTTCCATGTGTCCGGCGATCTCTACGATGTCGCTGACGACTGCGCTGGCGGTCGGGAGTTTTCCGGCGCCGCTGCCGTAGAACATGACGGTTCCAAGTGTATTGCCGCGAACCATGACTGCATTGTATACGTCATTGACTGCAAAGAGCGGATGATCCGGTCCGATCATCATCGGGCATACATAGACGCTGGCTTTATTGCCTTCCATGCGGCTAGTTCCAAACAGTTTAATCGAGGTTCCCAGCTTTGCCGCATATTTGAAATCAGTATCGGTAATCTTTGTGATGCCCTCGGTCGGCACATCTTCGTAATTTACTTCTTTTCCAGTTGCCAGTGAGGTAAGAATCGTGATCTTGCGGCAGGTATCGTAGCCTTCTACGTCTGCCTCCGGGTTGCGCTCTGCATATCCGAGTTCCTGCGCTTTCTTCAGGGCTTCCTCAAAGGTCTGACCTTCTCTTGCCATCTTGGTAAGGATGTAGTTGGTTGTACCGTTTAAGATACCGCTGATTTCCTCGATCTTCTCGCCTGCAAGAGACTGGGTCAGCGGACGCAGAAGCGGGATGCCGCCGCCTACGCTGGCTTCGAAGAGGAAGTTTAAGTTCTTCTCGCGTGCAATCGCCAGAAGCTCGGTGCCGTGTGCCGCTACAAGTGCCTTGTTGGAGGTCACAACGTGCTTACCGGCTAACAGGCACGCTTTTGCAAACTTGTATGCCGGATTGACGCCGCCCATCGCCTCTACAACGATCTCTACGTCTTCGTCTTTTTCAATGATCTCAAAATCATGAACAATCTGCGCTTCGTGCGGATCACCCGGAAATTCACGCAGATCCAGAATATATTTTACTGCAATCTCTTTGCCGGTTTTTTCTGTGATTTTGTCTTTGTTGGTTTCTAATACTTCTACGACTCCGGAACCAATTGTTCCATAGCCCATCACTGCTACCTGAATCATAATCTTTACTCCCTGGCTATAATTTTTACGTTGTGTACTCCCGAATTTTCTTCCATCTCTTCGACCATATGCGATATATTTCCGGTATCCGAACGGACTTCCACGCTGAGTGTCAGCGTCGCCACATTGTTGACCGGAATACTCTGATGAATCGTCAGAATATTTGCCTTGTAAATCGCTACGATATGAAGAAGATCCGATAAAAGTCCCTGTTCATCATCCATCTGCAGCACCATGGTAATCGTCTTGCCCTTGGCGTTGTCATAAAATGGAAAAATATCGTCCTTATACTTGTAAAAGGAACTCCGGCTGATCCCCAGCTGGTCGGTCGCCTCCTGAATCGTCATCGCTTTTTCTGACGCAATGAGCTTCTTCGCTTCCGCCACCTTCAAAAGGACTTCCGGCACTGCTTTCTGCTTTAACAGATAATACTTTGTTTTTTCTTCCATTCCATCTCCGCTTGTGTACGCACCAGAAATACATTTGTGTTTACCAGAAAGATATTATCACATTTATTGACACTCTGCAATCTATTTCTTTCATTATAGTCGAATTGTATCTGTAAAAAAACAGCCCAAACTGACGGCACTCGACAGAGCGCTTTCTTCTCCGTCAAACTTTTGTGCCGCCAATCCAGGCTGTTTTATCTTCTTTTATGCTTCTTCTGTCTTCTGGTTTTTCAGGCTGATCCACTTTAAATACGCACTGATAAACAGATCAATATCACCGTCCATCACCGCGTTCACATTGCCGTTTTCCGCGTTTGTCCGGTGATCCTTGACGAGCGTGTACGGCTGCATAACGTAGGAACGAATCTGATTTCCGAAGTTGATGTCCTTGACATCGCCGCGGATGTCGGACAACTTCTCGGCATTTTCCTGTTGTTTGAGCAGGTACAGCTTTGCCTTTAACATCTGCATCGCCTTGTCCTTGTTCTGGAACTGGGAACGCTCATTCTGGCACTGTACGACGATACCGGTCGGCAGATGCGTGATACGGATCGCGGAGGACGTCTTGTTGATATGCTGTCCACCGGCACCACTCGAGCGATAGGTATCGATCCGCAGATCGTCCGGATTAATCTCCACATCCAGATCTTCTTCAATATCCGGCATGACATCACAGGAAACGAACGAGGTCTGACGCTTGCCAGCCGCGTTGAACGGGGAAATACGGACCAGACGATGGACACCTTTCTCCGATTTCAGGTAGCCGTAGGCATTTTCGCCGTTGACCTGCAGTGTGATGGACTTAAGTCCCGCCTCGTCGCCATCCAGGAAATCAAGCACCTCGGTCGTAAAGCCCTTTTTGTCCGCCCAGCGCTGGTACATACGATACAGCATACTGCACCAGTCCATCGCCTCGGTACCACCCGCGCCCGCGTTCAGCTTGAGGATCGCGTTGCAGTCGTCGTACTCGCCGGACAGGAGTGTCTTTGTGCGGAGTTCTTCCAGCTCTTTGACGAACTCATCTAACATCTCCTGAATCTCCGGAATCATCGCCGGGTCATTTTCCTCATAGCCCATCTCAATCATGACCTGGATATCCTCATACTGCTGTTCAAGGTGCTTGTAGCCATCCACGGTATCTTTGAGATTTTTCGCCTCACGGACCGTCTTGGTCGAGCGCTCCGGATCATCCCAGAAGCCCGGTTCTTCCATTGATTTGTCAAGCTCCGTGATGCGGCGCTCCTTATTTTCCAGATCCAGGGAATCCTTGACCTCTTTCAGCGTCTCATCGTAGGTTGATAATGTATACTTAAACTGATCTAATTCAACCATGCTCTCACCTTCTCCATTCTCATCTATCTGCTGCCATTTTCCTCAACGGTTCAGCATTCTTTCAGTTATATTTTGTTACGGATCACACACATATAGACCGTAACTCTTTTTTATATTTGGAAAAATTCCCGGAACCAGGTATTTCGCCATAGTTTCGGGAATTTTCTGCACAGACTGCTGTAAAATCACGGCAACCTGCCTTCTTTCATCTATTAATTCTTCGCGTACAGCTTCCGTCCACAACACTGTTTGTACTTCTTGCCGGAACCGCATGGGCACGGATCGTTCGGGTAAATCTTCTTCTCCTCACGCTTCTTCGGTGCCTGCACGGTGCTGTCGTCACGGTTGGTTCCCGTTACCTTGGCAGCCGGTTCACGCTCGACCTTCTGCTCTGCACGGATGTGGAACAGAATACGGACGGTATCCTCACGGATCGCTGCCGTCATGCTGTCGAACATCTCATAGCCGCTCATCTTATACTCAACCAGCGGGTCTCTCTGACCATATGCCTGCAGACCGATGCCTTCGCGCAGCTGATCCATATCGTCGATATGAGCCATCCACTTTGCATCAACCACTTTCAGAAGGATCACGCGCTCCATCTCGCGTACCTGTTCCGCGCTTGTAAACTCTGCCTCGCGTGTCTCATAAAGCTTCGTTGCCGCCTCTTTGAGCATATGTTTCAGTTCATTTTTCTTCATATGCTGCTGATCTTCCGTCAGCTGAATCGGCTCTAACGGGATAACCGGAAGCAGCAGGGAATTTAACTCGGACAGATCCCACTCAGCCGGTTCCTGCTCATCAGAGATGGACATATCTACGGCGTTTTCTACGATATCCGTGATCATCTTCATGATAACGGAACGCATATTCTCGCCATCCAGTACACGGCGGCGCTCTGCGTAGATTGCCTCACGCTGCTCGTTCATAACCTCGTCGTATTTTAACAGGTTCTCGCGGATACCGTAGTTGTTGGTCTCAATCTTCATCTGTGCCTTCTCAATCGCCTTGGAAAGCATCTTGTGCTCGATCTGCTCATTCTCCGGTACGCCCATGGCGTTGAACATATTCATCAGACGCTCTGAACCGAAGAGACGCATCAGATCATCCTCCAGGGACAGGTAGAAACGTGATTCACCCGGATCGCCCTGACGTCCGGCACGACCGCGCAGCTGGTTATCAATACGTCTGGACTCATGACGCTCTGTACCGATAATCTTTAAGCCGCCCAGTTCTCTAGAAATCTCATCCAGCTTGATATCCGTACCACGGCCTGCCATATTAGTCGCGATCGTAACGGCACCGTGGATACCTGCATCTGCTACGATCTCAGCCTCCAGCTCATGGAACTTCGCATTTAATACCTTATGCGGAATGCCGCGTCTTGTCAGCATCTTGCTCAGAAGCTCGGAAGTCTCGATCGTAATGGTACCAACCAGAACCGGCTGTCCCTTTTCATGGGCTGCTGCCACTTCCTCGACAACCGCATGGAATTTCTCTTTTTTCGTCTTATAAACCGCATCCTCGTAATCAATACGCTGTACCGGGCGGTTCGTCGGGATGGAGATAACGTCCATCTGGTAAATGTTACGGAACTCCTTCTCCTCAGTCTGTGCCGTACCGGTCATACCAGCCTTCTTGTTGAACTTGTTGAAGAAGTTCTGGAAGGTAATGGTTGCCAGTGTGCGGCTCTCACGACGCACATGTACGTGTTCTTTTGCCTCAATCGCCTGATGGAGACCATCGGAATAACGGCGTCCCGGCATGATACGTCCGGTAAACTCATCGACAATCAGAACCTCGTCATCTTTTACCACGTAGTCTTTATCGCGGAACATCAGGTAGTTGGCACGCAGTGCCAGAATGATGTTGTGCTGGATCTCCAGGTTCTCCGGATCCGCCAGGTTTTCGATGTGGAAGAAATCTTCGACCTTCTTCACACCAGCCTCGGTCAGGTTGACTACTTTATCTTTCTCATTGACTACAAAATCGCCTGTCTCCTCGATCTCCTCGCCCATGATGGCTGCCATCTTGGAAAATTCCGCTGATTCCTCGCCCTTTTCCAGCTGACGTGCCAGAATATCGCACACCTCATAGAGCTTCGTGGACTTGCCGCTCTGTCCGGAAATGATAAGCGGAGTTCTCGCCTCATCGATCAGGACGGAATCGACCTCATCGATAATCGCATAGTCCAGATTCCGCATAACCATCTGCTCTTTGTAGATCGCCATGTTGTCACGCAGATAATCGAAACCAAGCTCATTGTTGGTAACGTAGGTAATATCACAGTTGTAAGCTTCCCGGCGCTCGTCGGAATTCATCGAGTTTAAAACCACGCCGACCGTCAGACCGAGGAATCTGTGAACCTCGCCCATCCACTCTGCATCTCGTTTTGCCAGATAGTCGTTGACGGTAACGATGAATACACCCTTTCCAGCCAGCGCATTTAAGTACGCCGGTGCGGTGGAAACCAAGGTTTTACCCTCACCAGTACGCATCTCTGCGATACGTCCCTGATGCAGGACGATACCACCGATCAGCTGAACCGGGTAATGCTCCATATTTAATACTCGTCTCGCCGCCTCACGCACGGTTGCAAATGCCTCCGGCAGAAGGTCGTCCAGCGTCTCGCCGTTCGCAAGGCGCTCTTTGAACTTGCGCGTATTGTCACGCAGTTCATCATCCGATAAGGCAGTCATCTGCTCGCGCATACCTAGAATCTTATCCACGATCGGGCGGATCAGCTTCAGCTCGCGTTCGCTGTGGGTACCAAACACTTTCTCTATCAGATTCATGCTTTTCTCTCCTATTTCTTACATTCTAAATCTAGTTATTTTATTTCATTCCATCATAAATGATATGTTTTAATACATAAAGATCATATAGGCATAGTTATACAATCTTATTTATTCTAACACTAACGGGGATTTTATTCAATGATTTCATTATTTTTTTACATTTACGCTGCGCACGCGCCCGGCTGAAATAAGCCGAACCTGCCGTACCCGGAAAATCCCAGCCATAAAACAAGACCCTCCATACATGAACAAAGGGACCTGCTTACCTCGCTTTCAGCATGGTAAACAAATCCCTGTTTCTATGAAATATATCCCTGAAAATACCTATTTATTATTTTGCTTTTTTCAGCTCCTCAATTCCCCCGCCTGCTTCCAGAATCCGGGAAAATTCTTCTTCTTTTGCCGCGGACTTCTCCGCTTTTTCAAGCACTTCCTCGACAAGCTCATTCGGAACGATGCAGACACCGGAGCCGTCTGCCACGATCAGATCGCCCGGCATGACAAGGCAGCCGCAGAGGCTGACCGGTCCGTTCACTTCTGCACACTCCATGCGGTATTTTCCGGTCATCGGCGTCACGCTGCAGGAGAATACCGGGAAATCCATCCGGCTGATCTCCTCCGTATCGCGGCAGCTTCCATAAGCGATGCAGCCTGCAAATCCACGTACTTTCGCCAGATGGCAGCTCTGGCCACCGATATTGGAATACTCCAGATTGCCTCCGAAATCCGACACCAGCACATCGCCCGCCTCACCCAGATAGAAAATATCCTTAGTGGACATCAGAATCTTGTCCTTGTCGCACTGTCCCTGTGTCGCCGTCTTGCGGAACGGGATGCTGCGGACCGTCACTGCCGTTCCGACCAGACGGGAGCCAGCTTTAATCGGCTTTAAATATGTATTCGGTACTGCACCATGGATACCGTAAGTATCCAGAATATCCGAAACCGCTGTACTCATATCTTCCAGGGCATAATAACGGTCAATCACCTCCTTGCTGGTACGTGGGATCCGGATCCGCGCGATCTTCTCGCGCGGCACTATTCCCCAGATGCGTCCTTCTGCCTTATATGTTTCATAATCAGCGTCTCTCTGCGCCTGCATTTCTTCTATATTCATAGACTCTCTTTCCCTTTCTTTTAAACTATTTCTCACGTTTTGGCTGTTTCAATCTTTCACGACTGATTATACGCCCGCAGTCCCCGCCCCATCGGGCATCCGGGATTCCGGGCGTACAGACAGGATTCAGCGTCTACTCACAATACTCACAAGCAACCGCCCGCTTCCCATTTTTATTTTGTGTTTTTATAAAAGTTAATCAAGCTTCCCGCCAGCAGAACTTCCTTCTCCGCCTCGGTCACATCCTTGAAATCCAGCATAAGCTTCCGGCTGCTGCCGTCTGTTCCGATAACAGTTGCTTCAAATTCCTTTGCACCCTTTTCAACTGCTTCACGGATACCCGGCAGATATACATACTCGCCAGCTTCCAGATTAATTTCCGCCTCATCGCAGGTAAATGGCAGGATACCCCAGTTGACGCAGTTGCTGCGGTAACGCTTGGTTGCGTACTCGATACAGATGTCAGCCAGACCGCCAAGCACCTTCTGACAGCTTGCTGCATACTCGCGAGCTGAACCATCACCCGGACGTTTTGCATACAGTACGGAACCAATACCGGTTGTCTGCATCAGCTCCTCAAGCGATGTTGTAACGCCAGCTGCCTGCAGTACCTGATAAAATTCACCAGCCTTAGCGCTGTCACCAGCCAGACGAGCTTTCTCATACTCCTGTGCCGCTTTCGCACGGCCAACATACTTCGGATCCTTACGAATCAGGGTAAATTCTGAAATCTTGTACGGATTAGAACGATAGGAGGCTGTCTCGCCGGACGGGATCAGTTCGTCTGTGGTTGTCACTTCGTCACGGATTACGCTGGCCACCTGTAATAACAGGTTTTCTTTTAACGGCTCCATCTCCGGCCAGTCCTTGATGGACGGTCCATAAACGATCTCTGTCTCCGGTTTTGCTTTTCCAAATCCATTGTATACAATGTTCTCGTAAATGTGCTCATTGAATTCATAGGATGGTGTTTCAAATACAACCGGGCAGTTCTCTGCCGAGGTTAAATAGCCGCCATTAAATGCAGTTGCCGCAATTGACTTGGAATCCATCAGTGCAACCGATGCGATCTGACCGGTTGCCGGGTTGCTTCCCTCACGGTTCGGGAAGTTACGAGTGCTATGACGGATACAGAAATCATTGTTTCCAGGTGCATCCGATGCGCCGAAGCACGGTCCGCAGAATGCTGTCTTCACACGCACCCCATATCCCATCAGGTCATTTAAGACACCGATTTTATTTAACTCATACATAATCGGCTGAGATGCCGGATAAATATTGAATGGGAAGGTTCCCAGTCCTTTGTCCATCTTCTTCGCGATCTGGTCAACCGCATAGATATTTTCGAAGGAACCGGCTGCACAGCCTGCGATCGCCGCCTGATCAACCTTGATCTTGCCGTCATAAATCTTGGAGCAGAGATCCAGATGAATATCCTTGTTATTCTCGAAAACACGCTCTGCCTCTTTTTCTACTATCTTTAAATATTTCTCCGGTTCAGCGATGACATCTGCCAGCGGATATGCATTGCTTGGATGGAACGGAAGCGCAATCATCGGAACGATCGTATCCAGATTTACCTCTACTACGCCGTCATAGAGTGCTACATTGCCCGGAACCATCTCCTTGAAGCCCTGCGGACGTTTGTGGATCTCAAAATACTCTTTTACCTTATCATCCGTCGCCCACACAGAAGACAGACAGGCAGACTCGGTTGTCATCGTATCGATACCGTTTCTGAAATCCATCGACAGGCTGTGTACGCCCGGTCCAATGAACTCAAGGACTTTATTCTTCACAAAATTATTCTTAAATACCTTGCCGATGATGCTCAAAGCCACATCCATCGGACCAACCCACGGCTTCGGAGTACCTGTTAAAAGAACGGCAATCACACCCGGATAGTCGATCTCATAGTATTTTCCCAGCATTGCCTTTGCAAGCTCCGGACCGCCTTCGCCGATGGATACGGAACCCTGTGTACCATAACGGGTGTGGGAATCGGATACAATCGACATATCACCGGAGTTAACGATCATCTCACGCATATACTGATGGATGACTGCCTCATGAGGCGGAACGAAGATACCACCGGATTTACGGCAGGCAGATTCTGCATATTTGTGGACATCGGTGTTAATAGTACCGCCGACTGCACACAGACAGTTATGGCAGTTGGTAAATACACACGGCATCGGGAACTCTTTCAGACCGCTTGCGTAAGCTGTCTGGAGAATGCCGACGTAGGTATTGTCATACACACCCATAGAATCAAACTGGATTTCCAGATGTTCCATATTGTCTGAGTGATTGTGTTTTGAAAGCACCTGCCAGGTCAGTGTTTCTTTCTTTGCTGCTTCTTCAGAAAGCTTTGCAGCCTCCTCTGCACTTGCAATGTGATCGTTATTTATAATGAATTGTTTTCCCTCATGTAAGGTTACCATATATGTACTCCTTTCGTTACGATTCGTGCCAATCGAATCATTCTCATTTTTCTGCTAAAAATCGGCTTTTCAATTCAAAAATATCTCGGCTTTTTTTCTCTACCGGGTCTTAAATACTATGCAGACGGGGCTCTCCGTTTCTACTACCACCGGATTTTCCTGTAAACTTCCATTCTCATTTCTCTTGAAGCATACAATGGTGTCTGTTACCTCATTGGCTGCAGCAACCCACTCTCCATCCGGACTGACAGTCAAAAATCTTGGCTGTTCACCGCCGGTCTTAATGTTCTGCATCCAGCTCATCCGGCCTGTCTCAGCGTCAAGATGGTACACGCTCACGCTGTCATGCTTGCGGTTCGATACGTACAGGGTCTTTCCCTCTGCATCCATATCGATAGCGCTCGCCCAGCCGTCTCCGGCATAGTCCTCCGGCAGACTCGTCAAAATCTGCATCGGCTCCAGCGTTCCCTCGTTCTCATCAAACCGATACGCCGCTACCGTGCTGTCTTTCTCATTCACGCAATAGCAGAAACGGTTGCTCGGTGCAAATACGCAGTGTCTCGGCTCTGCCCCTGTGCGTCCCTTGATGGCAAAATGCTCTCTCAGTGTTCCTTCTGTTCCGTTTATTTCAAATAATGTAATTTTTCCGACACCCTGAAGCCGTCCCTGGGATGGAACTGCCAGCCAGCGTCCGCTCCGGTCAAGCATCGTCTGATGCGGATGAGAAATATAACCCGGACCGCCGTTACCGGAAATGAAATACAATTCCTTGATTTTTCCAAGACTTCCATCCTTCAGCACCGGAATCAGTGAAACTGCACCGGTCTGTAAATTTGCCACATACAACCATTTTCCGCTTCTGTCAAGCACCAGATGCACCGGATTCGTTCCATGTGTGCCCACTGTATTGCAGTAGACAAGTTTTCCATCCGGCTGGATTCGATAAGCGCTGACTTCGCTGTAATCACCATGAATGGTATACAGCATGTCCTGTGCTTCATTCAGACAAAAATAGGACGGATTCACCGGACCTTCTAAAAGTCCAACCGGTTTCCAGGTTCCATTTTCTATTTCGAAAATACGGATGCCTTTGCCGCGGGCGTTGCGCTCCTTGGTGGTGCGGCATCCTACATATGCGAACTGTTTCATGGTAGATTCTCCCTATCCTTTCCTTAAACTTTCACTTAACGTTTGTTCAGAAACCTGCCTGTTCCATTTTCAACACCAAATCCATTCAAAATGGCATTCGGGTTTCTGAACTTCTGCTTTCTCCTTTTGACTCTGTCAATTATCCAACAAAACTTGTCACTCCAACGAAGGTCAGTACACACACAATCACAACGACCGTCGCAGACAGCGCAAACAGAGTACCGAACATCTTCTGCTGCTCTTTATCTCCGCAGTCCGTCTCCTGTGCATAGCTTGCCAGAATCAGGCTGCCGCCGGTTGAAAGCGGGCTGATACCTGCAACGGTTGCGCTGCACACGATTGCAGTGATAATCTGCATGACGGATGCACCGCCCACCTGGGATGCGATATCCGGAACCGTCGGAATCAGAGTCGGGAATACAACGCCGTTTGCACTGGAGAACCAGGACATTAAGCCTGCCGTAAAGCCCATGATCGGACCAGCCGTCCGCTTCGTCATAAAGGATGCCAGGATGGAGGAAAGCAGGTCGATGCCGCCCATTGTCTGGGTAATATTCATCAGAACATTGACACCTGCAATCAGAATCAGAACACTCCACGGAATCGCCTTAATCGCTTTTTTCTCATCTGCTGTTCCAAGTAAAATCAGAATCATTGCCAGTGTGAAGCAGAGAAGTCCTACATCATAGGAGAAGCCGACAACCAGCACAACCATGATTACCAGAGCAATCAGGCTGAGCCACTGATCCCGCGTAAATTTCTCTACCTTTTTCTCGCCGCTCTCTGCATTTCCGCGCAGCTTGTAGCCGCCTAAAAGGATATACATCGCAACTGCACAGACAAAGTTGCTGACGCTGACACCGATGAAAATATTGTTGATGGAACCTTCAATTCCCATCTCTGTCATCATATCACCTACGATAATACCTGTCAGGGCAATCGGGGAAGCCGTTCCGCCGACCGCACCGAGAATCGCCATGACGCCCATCAAAATCGGACTTACCTTCATCTGTACTGCCAATGCAACTGCAAAAAGGACGGTAACCGACTGCACGCTGATCGCGCCCGGTCCGGCTGCAGATAAACCAAAACTAACTACATAAATAATAATCGGTACTAAAAATAAATGTTTCCCGCAAAGTCCTATCAGACGATCCGATATTTTTTCCAGAGTTCCATTCTGCTGTAAGAGGCTGAAAAACAGCATCGTTCCGAGCAAGGTTGCAAACAGCTTAAATGGAAATCCCTTATAGATATCTGACGCACCCATGCCGCCAATTTTTCCCAGTATCAAAGCCAGACCGAAGCAGACCAGACCTACATTTGTTTTCTTCACAAATCCAAGTACAATCGCCCCAATCAGGCATCCAAGTGCTATTACCTGAAGTCCCATAATCATTCTCCCTCTTCTATCTTGTGTTTGTTGCCAGGTTACCTTTATTCTTTTACGACGTCCATTGCAATGTGGAAAAGCTTGCTTTTTTACTTTTCCAGCTATCTTCCACTTTCATTTCCTGCATTAGTCTCTCACATACACCCAGCCGTCCATGATACGTCTCGCCGTCCGTGTCACGCCGCCCTTGATGACTTTTTCGCCGTCCATCTTAACATCCACTTCGGTCACGCCGCTCGCATGTCCCAGACGGATAATATCCTGATCCGGCGCCGGGTTGACAATCTCATTGACGATTGTGCCTGAAATCCGTGCTGCTGCGCCTGTTCCGACTGCTACAGTCATCGGGTACGCCTTGTGAAGTGCGCCGACCGAGATCGCCCGGCAACAGAGATCCATCGTATCCGCTTTTACTTCATTTCCATCCATATTAATGTAGTCTTGCGGAGCAGAGACGATGGAAACTTTCGGAGCCGACGTCGATTTCGCCCGCGCGTCCTCCCAGTTCTCCACGAAACCGCATTTCACTGCCGCCATGCCGCGGATACGCTCGATGTGTTCCATCACATCTTTATTCTGATTCAGTTCCGTAAGCTCAGATCCCTTAATTCCCAGATCCGATGCTTTGATAAATACCATCGGGTTCGAACAATCAAGTACAGTCACTTCCGCCGGACCATATCCCGGTATGACGACACCTATCGTCCTGAGCGTGCAAAGCCCTATCCAAAACGTGTGGTCGTATTTTCTCCGCATCCCGATGATGACGTTATCTCCATGGGAGGCACCATCCGTCGTCTGGTAGAGCAGAAACATGACGTGCATGTGGCTTACGAAACTTCCGGTAACATTGCCGTAGGCGATGAAGAAGTTATCCGCTTCCTGCACTTCATCAACGGGTTCAACCAAATCTTCAACAACAGCGAAGACCAGGTCATCAATGACAAATATACTGAAATCCGTAAATACTTGAAGGAGAAGAAAGACGGTGACATGGATACACGCGACATCTTGACCATCAAGGGACTGATTCGCCGTGGCGAGGCACGCACTGCATGTACATACAATAATATCCCTCTGGATCACTGTCATTTCCTTGACCTGCCATTCTACGAAACGGGCAAGATACAGAAGAATCCTATCAGCGAAGCAGACGTGGAAATTGTACGCAACCTATTGCGTGAAGTGAAACCCCATCAGATTTTCGTTGCCGGCGACCTGGCCGACCCGCACGGCACACACCGTGTTTGTACGGACGCCGTATTTGCCGCCATTGACTTGGAAAAAGAAGAAGGTGCCAAATGGTTGAAGGAATGCCGCATCTGGATGTACCGCGGTGCATGGGCCGAATGGGAAATCGAAAACATCGAGATGGCTGTGCCCATCAGCCCGGAAGAACTGCGTGCCAAGCGTAACTCTATCCTGAAGCATCAATCGCAGATGGAAAGCGCACCGTTCCTGGGCAATGACGAACGTCTGTTCTGGCAACGCAGCGAGGACCGTAACCGCG
>OGYS01000691.1_pt1 | contig 21858 bp, 20 predicted proteins | sample 1576611 | NCBI WGS metagenome assembly OGYS01 (sample SAMEA3541571, study PRJEB24748) | human gut metagenome | biome: human gut; feature: human-associated habitat; material: faeces | place: China | collected 2012
AGATGGAGTTTTAGTTGAAAAATGGGAGATCCCGACACGTAAGGAGAACAGCGGAGAAGCGATCCTTCCGGATATTGCGAAGACAATTCTGGACAAGATAGCAGAACGCAAGCTGGACAAATCAGATGTCGATGGTGTAGGAATTGGTGTTCCGGGACCTGTTAATGAGAGAGGAGAGGTACCATGTGCGGTAAACCTTTTCTGGGGATTCAAAGAAGTTACAAAAGAACTCACAGAACTGACAGGACTTCCTTCCAAAGCCGGAAATGATGCAAATGTAGCAGCACTTGGAGAGGCATGGAAAGGTGCAGCAGCAGGATCTAAGAATGTAATCCTCGTAACTCTGGGAACAGGAGTTGGCGGTGGAATCATTGTTGATGGAAAAATCGTTGGCGGTGCTCATGGAGCAGGTGGAGAAATCGGTCATGCAGCAGTAAATCATGAGGAAAAAGAAGCCTGCAACTGCGGTAACTGTGGATGTCTGGAGCAGTATGCATCAGCTACAGGTATCGTACGTGTGGCACAGAGAACTCTGGCAGCTACAGAAGAAGAGACAGTTCTTCGCAAATTTACAAAGCTTTCTGCCAAGAATGTTCTTGACGCATTTAAAGAAGGGGATAAAGTAGCCTGCGATGTTATGGCACAGGTAGGTGAAATGCTCGGCGGAACGCTTGCTATGTTTGCATGTGTTACAGACCCTGAAGCAATCGTTATTGGCGGTGGCGTTTCCAAAGCAGGACAGCCATTGATCGACTGTATTCAGAAATATTATAAGAAGTATGCGTTCTCAGCCTGCAAAGAGACACCGATCATTCTTGCAAATCTTGGAAATGATGCAGGTATCTACGGATCTGCACGTATGGTTATCAAAGAAGCACAATAAGGCTTTTGACCCTGACATCATTGATATATCAAAAGCTAAATATTACATCAATATAAAAATCCACAGTCTTGAATTAAGACTGTGGATTTTATTGATATGACTGGAAATTTTTTATAAAATCCCGTTATGGAATATGAAATTAATAATAATCGATCTGATAACTGCTGTCATCTTCACCACCATTAGTATCGCCACCATTGTCACCGTCGTAGTCACCACCATCGCCATTATCTTCGCCATCGTTACCTTCGCCACCATTACTGTCATCACCATTATTGTTGGTGTCTGAATCATTATTGGCGTCATCTGTATTGGCATCTGTCTGGCTGGAGGACTCATCACTGTTATCATAATTGTAATCATATTCATCATAGCTTTCATCATAGAAATGCTGATCACAATATTCTGTCGGCATAGTGCCTACGTCAAAGTATTCTGTAATTACCGGGCAGCCTGCTCTTGGAAGAAGACCTGTTTCTTCGCAGACACTTAATTTCTCTACACTTGCAGGTTTTTCGAATTCCTTGGACGGAAGTCCTTCGTGAATCCGAGTCATAACTTTCTTCCATAAGTTCTTATGGAAGTTACGTGCATAGTCAGGTAACTTTTCATTGTTGTCATAACCAGACCATACTGCGCAAGTATAGTATGGAGTATTCATATGGGTCGCCTTCCTCATACTGGATCCTGTACCATATGATATCGTCCATGGAATAGGTCTTACCGTCCATGGTAAATGTATCGTTCTCCGGCCACTGTGCTATGCGCTCTAAAACCGCCTCACTGCTCTGGTTCAGTTCACCTTCCGGCGCCGGTACCATCACCGGATTCGCATGAAGGAATCCTTCCCCGAACAATGCATAGTTGTAAGAGGGATCCGGAACATTGCCGTCCGGCCTTGCAGCCTTGTCTTTTCTTACAAAGAAGCCGCTCTTGACTGTATTTTCCTCAAATACAGCTGTATATATCATATTCTTTGTAACCGTATCAGGAAGCTGGCTTTCCTGCAGGACCGTTCCATGGATTATTATCCGACAAAGACGACAACCTGCATCCAATATGATATGGATGACCTCTTTGAACGCGGTTTCCGCACAAAGAACGGTAGCATCCGCACCCCGCAAAGCATCCAAAGCTATGCTACGCTGGCTACCATCATCTTTCAGACCAACCAAAATGAGCAGCATGGCGGACAGGCGATTCCGGCTTTCGATTTCTTCATGGCAAAAGGAGTGGCCAAATCTTTCCGCAAGCATCTGGCATCGTTCATCAACTTCTATGTGGCTATGGAAAACGGAAATCAGGCCGATGAGAAATCCATCCGCACGTTGATTAAAGAATACCTTCCGTCTATCAAGTCCACCGAGGCCGAACGCGAAACATTGCGCATCGCTCTGGTCGCTTTACAGATCATTATAGATAAGGAACACCTTGCCCGCATCGTCGAAAAAGCCTACCAGCAGACCCGTAAAGATACACATCAGGCAATGGAAGGATTCATCCACAACCTGAATACGATGCATTCTCGCGGCGGTAACCAAGTGGTATTCAGTTCCATCAACTACGGAACGGACACTTCTGCCGAAGGCCGCATGGTGATCGAAGAACTGCTGAAAGCTACCATTGAAGGCCTCGGCACCAGAGGAGAAGTGCCCGTATTCCCCATCCAGATATTCAAGGTGAAAGACGGCGTTTCTTACTCGGAGAAAGACTTTGAAAAAGCAATGAAAGCGGAGAACATCGAAGCGGCAATGACCGACAGTTACGAGGCTCCCAACTTCGACTTGTTATTAAAGGCTTGCCAGACTACTGCGAAAGCGTTGTTCCCGAACTTCATGTTCCTCGACACACCTTTCAACCAGAACGAGAAATGGAAAGCCGACGATCCGCAGCGTTACATTTACGAACTGGCAACAATGGGCTGCCGTACCCGTGTTTTTGAAAATGTGGCCGGAGAAAAATCTTCTTTAGGACGTGGCAATCTTTCGTTCACCACACTGAATATGCCAAGACTGGCTATCGAAGCCCGTATCAAAGCGGAAAATCTGGTAGAAGATGAACGCAACAAGGACGCCATCGAACAAAAAGCAAAAGAAATTTTCATCGAATCCGTACACCAAATGTCTGCGCTCGTGGCCGACCAGCTTTACGAACGTTATCAGTATCAGCGTACGGCCCTGGCACGCCAGTTCCCGTTCATGATGGGAAATAATGTGTGGAAAGGCGGTGGCGAACTGAATCCGAACGAACAGGTAGGAGACGCCTTGCGCAGCGGTACACTGGGGATCGGATTTATCGGCGGGCATAACGCGATGGTGGCTCTCTACGGACAAGGTCACGGACACAGCCAGAAAGCATGGGACACGCTGTATGAAGCGGTGATGGAAATGAATAAAGTGGTAGACGAATATAAAGAGAAATATAACCTGAACTACTCCGTTCTGGCTACTCCTGCCGAAGGACTTTCGGGACGTTTCACGAAAATGGACCGCCGGAAATATGGAAAAATCCCCGGAGTGACAGATCGCGACTATTACGTCAACTCTTTCCACGTAGACGTGAAAGAACCGATCAGCATCGTTGAGAAAATCAAGCGTGAAGCTCCGTTCCACGCTATTACACGCGGCGGACACATCACGTATGTGGAGCTGGACGGTGAAGCGCAGAAGAATGTGCGTGCCATTGCCAAGATTGTGAAAGTGATGCACGACGAAGGAATTGGATACGGCTCTATCAATCACCCGGTAGACACTTGTCATAACTGTGGTTACAAGGGAGTTATCTTCGATAAATGCCCTGTATGCCAGAGTGAAAGTATTCTCCGTATGCGCCGTATCACCGGTTATCTGACAGGCGATTTAAGCTCTTGGAACTCTGCCAAACGGGCAGAAGAGAAGGACCGTGTAAAACATTTGTAGAATAAATGTTTGATAATTGATGAATGGATAATGAACGGTGCTTGATGAAAGCGTTACGGTTCATTATCCATTATTCGGTTATTACTTGCAGCACGTTACTCTCATCTTGTACTGTTCTGTAACGAGTATTTATTCCACATTTATATGGTTATCATCCATTCTCAAATCTTCATTTTCCATTAGCTATTAAAGAAGTGAATTTACTAGGAACTTATTCTGAAACGATTGTTGACGGTGAAGGTATCAGGTTTTCTATTTATCTTGCCGGCTGCTCCCATCATTGTCCCGGTTGCCACAACCCGGAGAGTTGGAATCCGGGAGCAGGAGAAGAACTGACGGAGGAGAAAATACAGTCCATCATTCGTGAAATCAAAGCGAATCCTTTGTTGGACGGCGTTACTTTTTCCGGCGGTGATCCGTTTTTTCATCCGGAAGCGTTCCTACTTTTACTGAAACGGGTGAAAGAGGAAACAGGGATGAACGTGTGGTGCTACACCGGATACACATACGAAGAAATTAAGGCGCAGCCTCGTTTGAGTGCCGCTCTTGATTATATTGATGTATTGGTGGACGGACGCTTCGAACAGGCTCTTTTCTCTCCATATCTGGAGTTCAGGGGAAGCAGTAATCAGCGGATTTTGAAGCTGAAGTAAATGTAATTCGACATTTAGAGTAAGTTGAATCCAGTAGTTGAGCACTAAAAAAACTTATTTTTCAAAGGAAACAAAAACACCTGTACCGTTGTTTTGTTTACCTTTACGAAACCAAGTGAATCATTTTTCATCACAGAGTAACGCGGTGCTTTTTGGTAGCCGGTGGGGCTTGCGTCTGTGTTTGTGTCTGCTTGATGGTGAAGAAATAAACGACTACTTACAAGAATAAGTTTTTATGGTACAATCAATAAATCCAACTCAAAAAAACGATGAGACTGATGGCTTGCCAATGCCTAAACGTATTTGGGCGGTGGTGTCTGTCGGCTTCGCTCTTTGTATGTCAGTACTGGATATTAACATCGTCAATATCGTACTACCTACACTTTCGCATGATTTTGGGACTTCTCCCGCTGTAACCACCTGGATTATCAACGGCTATCAGCTGGCCATCGTTATATCGTTACTGTCTTTTTCCGCTTTGGGTGAAATCATCGGTTACCGGAAAGTCTTTCTTTCGGGCATCGGACTGTTTTGCATCACTTCATTGATCTGTGCCTTGTCCGATTCGTTTTGGACTTTGACGGTTGCCCGTATCTTTCAAGGGTTCAGCGCTTCTGCCATCACTAGTGTGAATACGGCACAGCTGCGTTACATCTATCCGAAGAGCCAGATCGGGCGGGGGATGGGGATCAATGCAATGGTAGTTGCCATATCGGCTGCCGCCGGACCATCTGTGGCGAGCGGTATTCTTTCCATTGCCAGTTGGCACTGGTTGTTTGCCATCAATGTGCCGTTGGGACTCACTGCATTGCTTCTCGGCATCAAACATCTGCCACGACAGGAGGAGCGTACGAAACGTAAATTCGATTACATCAGTGCCATCGCGAATGCGGTCACTTTCGGTCTGCTCATTTACACGCTGGACGGATTTGCCCACCATGAGAAAATGGACTTCCTTTTCATTCAACTGATTGTGTTGGCAGTGGTCGGTACCTACTACGTGCGCCGGCAACTGACGCAGACCACTCCGCTGCTCCCTCTTGATCTGCTGCGGATTCCGATTTTCCGGCTGTCCATCCTGACTTCCATCTGTTCTTTCATAGCACAAATGACAGCGATGGTTTCTTTGCCTTTTTTCCTCCAGAACACTTTGGGACACAGCGAAGTCATGACTGGACTTCTACTCACACCGTGGCCGTTGGCTACGCTTGTCACGGCTCCATTGGCAGGATATCTTGTCGAGCGCATCCACCCCGGTATCTTGGGAAGTGTCGGGATGGCTCTGTTTGCCGTCGGGCTTTTCTCGCTTTCCAGTCTGACTGCCGAGTCGTCCGATATTAGTATCATACTGCGTTTGATGCTGTGTGGGGCAGGCTTCGGATTGTTCCAGACACCGAACAACAGTACGATTATCTCTTCCGCTCCTAAGCAACGTTCGGGCGGAGCCAGTGGTATGTTGGGAATGGCCCGCCTGTTGGGACAGACCACCGGGACAACATTGGTCGCATTGCTTTTCAGCTTCGTCGCTCATGACCGGAGTACGGCTGTCTGCCTTATGGTAGGAAGTGGATTTGCTGTTGTGGCGGCTATCGTCAGCAGCTTGAGACTATCGCAGCCTTCCACTCTGAAAAGAAAATAAGAACTTATAAAGTCAGGCTAATTGAAAATAAATAAACTGAGGCTGGTGCCGAAAGCGGAGCTCACTCCGGAACTGGAGGTGTACTACAATTATACCTGTCAGGAGGGCGATTATATTAAAACGTGCACAGTGCCTTCACCCAAGTTGGATGAAACGGATTTGGAAAGAAAAAAAAGATGTTGAAGATTTAGAAAATTTAAAGGCAAGCAACTATAAAAAAAGTATCCCGGATGAGAGAGGAGTGAATACCTGTTCTCATCCGGGATACTTTTTTATGTCTTTCTTCTGTCGTTTGGTCTGTTAGAAGAAGAACCTTAGAATATCGTTGAAGTTAGCCCATATCAACAGACCGAAGAGTAGAATCATACCGGTCATTTGAGCGTATTCCATAAATTTGTCGCTCGGTTTGCGGCGAGCTATCATCTCGTAGAAGAGGAAGAGCACGTGGCCGCCGTCCAATGCGGGGATAGGGAGGATATTCATGAAAGCCAGAATGATGGAAAGGAAGGCTGTCATATACCAGAACTGGTGCCAATCCCATGTAGCAGGGAAGATACTGCCGATCGTCCCGAAGCCACCTAGCTGTTTGGCTCCTTCTTTCGAGAAGAGGTATTTCATGTTTCCTACATATCCTTTCAGGGTCTTTACGCCGAGGGAGACACCTGCCGGGAAGGATTCGAAGAAAGTATATTCTTTTTTCACCATAGGGAGCAGGCGGTCTGTGACGAGACAGGCAGTTACACCCATCAGGTAGGCGGAGTCTACACGCATATTCAATGTGTCGGTTACGCCGCCACGCACATAGGTCAGTGTAATCAGGCGCGGATCTATGCTGTCTTTGAGCAGGGTTTCCGCGTTTTTCTTACGTTCTGCCATCGCTTCTTTGAAGTCGGAAAAAGAAATCGGTGTTCCGTTCAGGGCGATAATGCTGTCGCCTGGTTGGATGCCTGCTTGTGCGGCAGGAGAATTCACCATCACACTGTCTATCACATACGGGAAACGGTAGGAGGCAAAACGGATGCTGTCTGCCAAAAGGCGTTGCATCAAGTCTTCAGGGATATAAACGGAGGCTTTCGCACCGTTGCGGATAACGCTTACTTCGCGGGCGTCGGCAATCTGGCTCAACATATCGCCGTCATAACGTTCAAAAGGAACGCCGTCGGCAGAAAGAAGGATGTCGCCGTCCTGAAAACCTACGGATTTGGCCGTTTCGTTGAAATCCATACCGAGAGGAGCTTCCTGCACCTTTATATATTGGTCGCCCCACGCAAATAGAATCATCGAGTAGATGAACAGGGCCAACAGGAAGTTGAACAGTACGCCACCCACCATGATTAGCAGACGTTGCCACGCCGGTTTGGAACGGAACTCCCACGGTTGTTCGGGTTGTTTCATCTGCTCGGTATCCATCGACTCGTCAATCATACCGGCTATCTTGACATAACCGCCCACCGGCAGCCAACCTACTGCATATTCTGTGTCACTTTTCTTGGGTTTGAATTTAAACAGGGTGAACCAGGGGTCAAAAAATAAGCAGAATTTTTCTACACGCACCTTAAACAAACGGGCAAAAAGAAAATGCCCGCCTTCATGAACGATAACGAGCAAAGATAAGCTCATAATCAATTGCAGGGCACGAATCAAAAATGTTTCCATATAGTCTATTTACAGTTTAAAGCCTTCACTGGATTCTCTGCCAAAGAGAAGATATAAAGGCTATTTTCAATTTATATTAATACTAATCAATTTCTCTATTTTCTTTATTCCTCTACGAAATGAATTATATCAGACTTGCTGCTATCTTTCTTGCTTCCGCATCGGTAGCCACATAATCATCGTAGGTCGGATTGGCAATGAAGGTGGCCCGTTCCATTGTTTTCTCTATCACGTCGCTCATGCCGAGGAAGCTGATGCCGTCTTTCAGGAAAGAGGCTACCACTACTTCATTGGCGGCATTAACGATGCAAGGCATGTTCCCTCCGCGATACATCGCTTCGTAAGCGAGTGCCAGATTGCGGAAACGTTTCGTGTCGGGTTGCTCAAACGTCAGGTTCGTGCATTTGGAGAAATCGAGCCTGTCGAAAGAAGAACTGATACGGTCGGGATAGGAGAATGCATACTGGATGGGCAGGCGCATATCGGGCATGCCCAACTGTGCTTTTACAGCTCCGTCTTCAAACTGCACCATCGAGTGAATGACTGATTGCGGATGCACAACCACCTCAATCTGACTGGGTTGAACACCGAACAGCCATTTGGCTTCGATCACTTCAAAACCTTTATTCATCATAGAAGCAGAGTCAATCGTGATTTTTGCTCCCATTTCCCAATTGGGATGTTTCAAGGCCTGTGTCTTAGTCACAGACTTCAATTGTTCCAAAGTGTAAGTGCGGAACGGACCTCCGGAGGCAGTCAATATCACTTTCTCAATCGGATTGCCCACTTCTCCCGCTAAACACTGAAAAACGGCGGAGTGTTCAGAGTCTACCGGCAGAATCGGAGTGCGATATTGTTGTGCCAGCTGGTTAATCAGTTCACCTGCTACTACCAATGTTTCTTTATTTGCCAACGCAATCGCTTTCTTGGCGCGGATCGCGTTGATTGTCGGCTTCAGTCCGGCATAACCGACCATGGCTGTCAGTACCATATCAATAGGACCTGCTTCCACAATCTGACAGATAGCGTCGGTTCCTGCGTACACCTTGATAGGTAGGTCGCTCAATGCTTCTTTCAGTTCGGAATACTTTTCTTCGTTGGCTATCACTACCACTTCCGGCTGGAACTTCCGTGCCTGGGCAATCAGTAGTTCCACACGATTGTTGGCTGTCAGTGCGTATGCTTCGTACAGGTCGGGATGCTCTTCGATGACTTGCAAAGCCTGCGTCCCGATAGAACCTGTGGAGCCTAGAATAGCTATTTGTTTTTTCTTTTTATTAGTCTCTATATTCATTTTATCTATTTCTTCCTATTTTGTTGACAAACATATCATCGCTGATTATCACTTATATCTCATCACTCGCCATATCTTATCATTCATCATTGATAACCTAAAAAACAATGTATTTTTCCGGATTCACCGGGTGACCTTTATACCAAAGTTCGAAGTGCAGGTGCGGCCCTGTACTAAGTGTTCCGCTATTTCCTACCAGGGCGATGGCTTCGCCTCCTTTCACCCGTTCACCTTCCTTTTTCAGGAGAGAGCCGCAGTGTTTGTAGATCGAAATTAAATCCTGGTTGTGTTGCACGCCAATCAGATAACCGGTTTCAGCCGTGTATGTACTAAGGATGACGGTTCCGTCCATGGTTGCCAGTACGCTTTCGTTGGGATTGGCGGCAATGTCAGTGCCGTAATGTTTCTTTTCGGCATTGAAGTGGTCGGACACCATGCCTCGTGTCGGACGGTATAATATCAATCCGGTCACGTCCGGTTGGGAAGTGATGGAGGTCAGATTGTATTTTTCATTCTCCTCATATTGGCGGCGGAATTCTTCTTCCCGCTTGGTTCGTTCCATCAACGTGTCTTCACGGGCAGCAGTCAGCGAATCAAGCGTTTGCACGCTGTCGATAGGCACTTTCCCGCTGAAAATGTCCTGAATATTCATGATGTAGAGGTTCTGCTTGTTGAGCACTTGTTGCAAAGAGTCTACACGCAACGCATTGTCTACGATCTGTGTACGGACTTCACTGTTCATATATCCCGGAAGATAATTGCGTAACGGGGTGAAAGTAATGATGCAGGAAGCAATCAGGAAAAGCACTGCCAGCACGCAAAGTAAAACGGATAGTCCATTGAGCTTGGATACACGAAGTCCGACAATTTCTTCAAGTGTATTTTCATTAACGATCGTTAGTTTATACTTGAACTTGAAATTTTTCCAGAAAGCTTTACTTCGTCTTCTCTTTGGCATCTCGGATATTTACTATTTTACGATTTACTATTTACTATTTTTAGTTGATGAGTGACTCATCGTTTTATTTGTTCTCATCGGTCATCTTCCAACTCTTCCAGATTGAGTAACCCTTCGGGAAGTTCCACGGTGATGAGTTTCTGTTTCTGATCTATTCCTACGATAAATTCCTCTTGGGCGGGAACGAGTAGTTCCTCTTCTTCTCTTTCAACCACAAAAAGGGTGTTTACCGTAGTGTTATCTACATCTATCACTTCTCCTAGAGGTCCGTGATGAATGTCTTCCATTTGGAAACCGATAAAGAAGTTCCAGGACAATTCGCCGTCTTCCGCTTCTTCCGCATGCTTTACGGGGAAGTAAACTTCAATGTTGGTGAACATTCGGGCACGTTCGGCGGTGTCTATTCCTTCCAGTTTTACCAAAGCGGTGGAGTCGGAACGGAAACGGTATTCTTCAATGAAGAAGGGCACGAAAATACCGTCGAGCAGGCATATCAGATAATCGCAGTCCACACGGTCGAAAATGTCGTCGGTAAACGTAAACTGCAATTCGCCGTGAATGCCATGCGGCTTATTGAATAATCCTATCTTATATACTTCTTCTTTCTTTATCATATTCGGGTGATTCTGGCTCCGATAGCGTTCAGACGTCCTTCGATGTTCTGATAACCACGGTCTATCTGTTCGATGTTACTAATGGTACTGGTTCCTTCGGCACTCATGGCGGCAATCAGAAGGGCGATACCGGCACGTATATCCGGTGAAGTCAGGCGGGCACCACGCAACTTGAAGCCATGATTGTGTCCGATGACTACGGCACGGTGAGGGTCGCAGAGGATGATCTGTGCACCCATATCGATTAGCTTGTCCACAAAGAACAGGCGGCTTTCGAACATCTTCTGATGGATCAGTACGCTGCCTTTGGCTTGTGTGGCTACAACGAGCATTACACTAAGCAAGTCGGGAGTCAGTCCCGGCCAGGTGGCGTCGGCTATCGTCATGATGGAGCCGTCGATGAATGATTCTATCTGGTAGGTTTCCTGTGCGGGAACATAAATGTCATCTCCTTTCTGTTCGAGCTTGATGCCCAGGCGGCGGAAGCTCTCGGGGATGATTCCAAGGTTCTCGTAAGAAACGTTCTTGATGGTGATTTCGCTTTTTGTCATGGCTGCCATACCGATAAAACTGCCGACTTCAATCATATCGGGCAATACGGTGTGTTGCGCGCCATGCAATTCTTCCACACCTTCAATAGTAAGCAGGTTGGAGGCAATTCCGCTGATTTTCGCTCCCATCCGGTTGAGCAACCGGCAGAGTTGTTGCACGTAAGGTTCGCAGGCAGCGTTATAGATGGTAGTAGTGCCTTTGGCAAGCACGGCAGCCATTACGATATTGGCTGTTCCGGTGACGGATGCTTCGTCCAGCAGCATATAGCTTCCTTGAAGTCTGTCGGCTGTTATTTCATAAATGCCCCGTCCTTCATCATAACGGAAGTCCGCTCCTAAATTCTGAATACCTACAAAGTGGGTGTCCAAACGGCGGCGACCGATCTTATCTCCTCCCGGCTTGGATATCAACGCTTTGCCGAAACGTGCCACCATAGGGCCAATCAGCATGACAGAGCCTCGCAGACTGGAGCATTTCTTTAAAAACTCATCGCTTTCCAGATAAGCCAAGTCTACATTCTCTGCTTTAAAACTATAAGAATCAATGCCTTTCTTTGCAACCGTCACTCCCATCTCGCGCAAGAGCTGAATCAAGTTGTTGACATCAAGAATGTCAGGTATATTGTTCACCGTTACTTCCTCTGCGGTTAGCAATGTGGCACAGATGATCTGCAAAACTTCGTTTTTAGCTCCTTGCGGGTGAATCTCTCCGCAAAGCCGATGTCCTCCTTCGATTACAAATGAAGCCATTAATTAAAGTATTAAGTATTAAGTATCAAGTATTAAGTGTGATTAAAGTATTAAGTTTCAAGTATTAAGTATTAACCGTACGGTATCGAACGTTAAGTAAATAAGTAAAAGAAATCCAACCAGTGCCAACAAATGGCTACGATTAATACTTAATACTTTATACTTAATACTTATTTCCTATTTTCTTAGTATCTTCTCTTGTTGTTCTGACGATTATTGGTATAGTTCGTCTTCGGACGATAGTTCTGGTTCAGGCGTTCTGCCATCAGCCGGACGATATCGTCAGTCATTTGGAGTTCCCCGTTGGAGAGTTCGTATAGGTCTTCGGCGATCTTTTTGTCGTCCACTGTATCTTTGTTCCATGCCAGGTAGTCCTTTTTCATGTGGTTGCAAATGAGAGCAATCAGATTTCTCTTTTCGTTTCCTTCGGGGAATTCGATTGCTTTCTTTATCAGCACTTCCAGTGTGCGTCCGTAGTGGCGATAACGCATACGGGCAGTGGAGTAGGGGATCGGATCCGGACGGGTCACCAAGTTGTCCTTACGGATGATTTCATACGGGTAGTCAATATCCAGCTCAAAACCGGACATGATAGCCAGATGATCCCAGAGCTTGTGCTTGAAGTCGGGCACATCACGCAAATGGGGGAACATATTTCCCATAATGTTGATGATGGTGTTGGCACAACGCTGACGTTCTGCACGATCCTGAATGGTCAACGCATAATCTACCATGTTCTGGATGCTACGCCCGTATTCGGGAAGCGGCATTCTTTTCTGTTGAGTATTGTATTGCATTTATTTAATTGAAAGTTTAAAATTAAAAATTAAAGAAGTTTTTTTGGCATGGAAGCAACGAATTCTTTCAGGTAGAAAGGTTCGAAGTAAGCCACGTCTTTATAATCTTCGTCGGCTATTGCTTTTTCTGCCAGCGGGAACATCATTTTAGCCAACGGGTGAATATTGTCGATAAAATGTGCGTTCGGATGCGTGATCTGTTCGCGGCATTTGTCGGCCCCGTTTCCAAAGAAATAAACCGGCTGCTCGTTCAGAAACTCCAAGTAAGAGTTTTCGTCTACAATATCGGCAGCTACTGCACGTTTCACCTGAAGTCTGCGGTCATAAACGGCTGCGTATACTTCCATGCGGCGGGCGTCGATCATCGGACAAAGCAAAGCGTCCTCGGGCAAGTCGTGATACAACAACACCGGAACAGTCAATACTTCCAGCGTCGGAATACCGATCAATGGGACGTTACGTCCGTAACAAACTCCTTTCGCCATAGAAACCCCGATTCGAAGTCCGGTATAAGAACCCGGCCCGCAACTCACTGCGACTGCATCCAAAGGGATGGCATGACTGTCTATGAAAGACAACGCTTCATCTACAAAAACTCCTAAAGACACGGCGTGTGAAGGGCCTTTCAAATCTTCTTTCACAAAAATCGTCTGTCCGTCTTGACTGGCCGCTACCGAGCAAACAGAGGTAGAGGTTTCAATATTCAGTATACACGACATAAAAATCAGCTTATTAAATTGTCGCAAATTTACATGATTATTTCCAATTCTTAAAATATTCGTGTACTTTTGCACAAAACTTTAAGGTTATGATACAGTCTATGACAGGATACGGCAAAGCTACGGCCGAACTTCCTGATAAAAAAATAAATGTAGAAATCAAGTCGCTCAACAGCAAGGCAATGGATTTATCCACTCGCATCGCTCCGGCGTATCGTGAAAAAGAGATTGAAATCCGTAATGAGATTTCTAAAGTGCTGGAACGTGGAAAGGTTGATTTCAGCCTGTGGATCGAGAAGAAAGAAACGGCAGAAAATGCGACTCCTATCAATCAAGTATTGGTGGAAGGTTACTACAAACAGATTTTGGCAATCTCGCAGAATCTTGGTATTCCTGTTCCTGCCGACTGGTTTCAGACATTGCTCCGTATGCCGGATGTGATGACTAAAACGGAAATCCAGGAACTGACCGACGAGGAATGGAAAATGGTGCATGCCACTGTGCTCGATGCTATCAGTCATCTGGTAGATTTCCGCAAACAGGAAGGTGCTGCACTGGAAAAGAAGTTCCGTGAAAAGATCGCCAATATCTCAAGCCTGCTCGAAAAGATCGCTCCTTACGAAAAAGAGCGTGTGGAAAAAGTGAAAGAACGCATCACGGATGCTCTCGAAAAGACATTAAGTGTGGATTACGACAAGAACCGCTTGGAGCAGGAATTGATCTATTACATTGAGAAACTGGATGTCAATGAAGAAAAACAACGCCTTAGCAACCATCTGAAATATTTCATCAGTACAATGGAAAGCGGTAACGGACAAGGTAAGAAACTTGGTTTTATCGCCCAGGAAATGGGTCGGGAAATCAATACGTTAGGTAGCAAGTCCAATCATGCCGAAATGCAGAAAATCGTTGTTCAGATGAAAGATGAGTTGGAGCAGATTAAGGAGCAGGTGTTGAACGTGATGTAATTTACTCACAATAAATTCATTTACGATAATTCATTTACGATTAGACGATTTACGATGTGCGATTGAAGTTAGTATTGCGAAATAATAGTGTACACATTTGGGTATTTATAAATTCAAAAAGTAATATCAACCGTACATCGTAAATCGTCTAATCGTAAATAACTTAATGTCAAATAAACTTTAATAATGACCGGTAAACTAATTATTTTCTCTGCCCCGTCAGGTTCGGGCAAATCTACTATTATCAATTATCTGCTGACGCAGAATTTGAATCTTGCGTTTTCTATTTCTGCTACCAGCCGTCCTCCGCGTGGGACGGAGCAGCACGGAGTGGAATATTTCTTTCTTACGCCGGAGGAATTCCGTTGTCGCATTGAGAACAACGAATTTTTGGAGTATGAGGAAGTATATAAGGACCGTTATTACGGAACGTTGAAGGCACAAGTGGAAAAGCAACTGGAAGCAGGTCAGAATGTAGTGTTTGACGTTGATGTGGTAGGTGGATGTAATATCAAGAAGTTTTATGGTGACCGTGCGTTGTCAGTGTTCATTCAACCGCCTTCGGTGGAAGAATTACGTTGCCGGTTAGAAGGGCGCGGAACGGATGCCCCGGAAATCATTGAAAGCCGTATTGCTAAGGCGGAATATGAATTGGGCTTTGCTCCGCAATTCGATTGTGTGATTGTCAATGACGATTTGGAAGCAGCGAAGGCAGAAGCGTTGAAAGTAATCAAAGAGTTTTTAGCCGAAGAATAAGACTTGAGAATGTACAAGAAGAATTGTAACACCCGAAAATGGATGTATCTGTGTGCCGTCACCGGTGTGATGAATCTTCTTGCTTTTATTGTATGCCTTTATTTTCAACAATGGTTCATAAGCGGCATTGCGCTACTTCTCACAATCAGACAAGCTATTGTTTTACCGAAGTGGAGAAAGAAAATAAAGCAAGAAAGAATAGCGGAAAATGAATCAAGTTAAAACAAGAAAAACCGGAATCTTCAGCGGGTCATTCAATCCGATTCATATCGGGCATCTCGCTTTAGCCAATTACCTTTGTGAGTATGAAGGGTTGGATGAAATATGGTTTATGGTAAGTCCGCAGAATCCTTTGAAAACGAAGGTAGAGTTATGGAGCGACGAGCTTCGTCTTCAATTAGTGGAGTTATCCATCAGTGATTATCCTCGTTTTCGAGCTTCAGACTTTGAATTTCATTTGCCCCGTCCTTCGTATAGCGTATATACACTGGAAAAACTTCGTGAAACGTATCCTAACCGGGAATTTTATTTCATTATCGGTTCCGATAATTGGGAACGTTTTGGACGCTGGTATCAGTCCGAACGCATCATTAAAGAGAATCAACTCCTCATTTATCCTCGTCCCGGCTTTCCGGTAAAAGAAGAGGAATTGCCGGAAACCGTGCGTCTCGTTCATTCCCCTGTTTTTGAAATCAGTTCCACTTTTATTCGGGAAGCCTTGAGTGCAGGGAAAGATATTCGTTACTTCCTGCATCCGAGAGCTTGGGAGGCTATTAAGAAAGATAATATACGCCTTTGAATATATTATAATATGTGTCCGGCAGAATATAACGGATAATTTGTCAGCCACTCTTGTTCCCGATAATCTGACATGGAAAAACGGATGCCATGTAGTTCTGGATTCTTTTCAACAAAAGAACGCAGACTTTTCGACTGTAAATTTTCTTCAGCTTTCACTTCGACCGGAATAATACAGATTTCTTTTTGCAAAAGGAAATCCAATTCTCCTTTGGAAGTATCTGAAGACCAGTAATAGATATTCAAGCCTTTCACTGATTTCAGTTGTTGTAACACATATTGTTCGGTAATTGCTCCTTTATAATCGGTAAATAAAACATTGCCTTCCAATAATGCTTGTGGGGGGAGTCCGCTCATTGCTCCCATTAATCCGGTGTCTAGCATAAACAGTTTGAATGCGGAAAAATCTTCGTAGGCCGATAAAGGTATTCCACCTTTCTTTACCCGGTTTACTTTATAAATAAGACCGGCATCTATCAGCCATTCTATGGCCAGTTCAAAATCCTTGGCTCTTGCTCCTTCTTTTATAACTCCATAAATGAATTTGCGATTTTCTTTAGCCAGTTGTGCAGGAACCGAACGCCACACCATACGAATCCTAGGGACTTCGGCAATAGGAGCGTGTTTGGAAAAATCACGGTCATAAGAATCCAGTATGTTTTGTTGCAACTGGCGGACTTCGGTATAGTCTTTATGCTCAATAAATGCATTGACTACTTCGGGCATTCCTCCTACGAAATAGTACTGTTTAAGGAAGTCGGTGAATTTAGAACGGAAGGTAGAAATGAGGTTCCAATCTTGCTTTGCAAGCAAGCTGACAAAAGACTCTTGTCCGATAGCTTCTAAAAACTCGGAAAAAGAAAGTGGATATAGGTCTATAAAATCGACTTTTCCCACCGGGAAAGAGTCATTTTGATGCATAGCGATGCCCAGTAAAGAACCAGCTGCAATAACATGATACTGTGGCGCTTTCTCCAGGAAATATTTCATGGCTGTCAAGCCGCGTGGGGCTTCCTGAAGTTCGTCAAAAAGAATTAAGGTATCTGTATCTACTACTTTTCCGGTTACTAACTGGATAGCCATCAAAATACGTTCGATATCAAAATCTTTTTGAAAAACCTCTTTCATCACTTCATTGTCTTCGAAGTTGATGTAGGCAAACTGTTTGTAAGCAGTAGCCGCAAACTCTTTCATAAGCCATGTCTTTCCTACCTGACGGGCTCCGCGAATAATCAAAGGCTTTCGTGTAGACTTTTCTTTCCAATCGTACAATTGTTGCATTGCATTTCTTCTCATACTTCTTTCTTTTATTGTCAGCTACTTATAGGTACAAATGTAAGCACTAAAAAGGATAATAACAAAAAGTCATACCCTAAAAGTGTGGTATATTACAGAAAGTCGTATCAGAAAAGTGTATGATGCTGCTATTTCTGTTTGTTATTGTACCAAGTTACGATACCTTACTCCGTCAATCGATGAAGAGTTATGACGATGATTTCTGCCGGAGCACCGACACGGATCGGTAACTTTGAAGTTCCTATTCCGTTTGTTATAATCAAAGGTATTTTTGCTGTATTATATGCCAGTCCGGTGATAAAACGATTGCCGTAGTGTGAGTTCAGTGCCGGGGCGACTCCGAATACACGGACTTGTCCGCCGTGTGTATGTCCTGCGAGAGCGAGGTCTGTATTGACTACTGAAACGTCTTCTATGTAATCCGGCGTATGAACCAGTAAGATGACAAAATCCTTGGGAGAGAGTGCCAAAGTGGGTGATACTCCGTTGCGCCCCAGATCGAAAGGATTGCGCACTCCGGCGATAATAATCTGCTGGCCGTCTTTACGCAGCGTGTCCACTTCGTGTTCTAACGGATGCATTCCGTAATGTTTCATTGTGTTCACAATATCGTCGTGGCAACGTTCGTAATCATTATTACCCATCACTCCATAGGTTCCCATTGGTGTCTTTACACGTGCCAGTGCGGAAAACAAAGGTTCTACATATTCGCAACCTTCCTGATAATCACCACCCATCAAAAGAACATCTGCTTTTTGGGCAATCAATAGACGGACAAGATCGTTCAATCCTTTCTCTTTCAGCAGGCTTTTGTAATGTAAATCGGAAATAAAAGCGATGCGGAAACCTTCAAAAGCCTCAGGGACATCGCGGTGGGTGAAGTCGTATTTTACTACACGATCCACTCCTGTATAAACAGATGACACATCTACGCTGGAAGAGGTTATTTGGGTTCCACGGAGCATCCGGTCGGATTCGTACGCGTCGGTATCAGTCTCCTTTTTCTTTGTATGTTGCTTTTTGTTTTTAGAAACAGCCAGTGCTTTGAGTTTCGAGTGGTCGGGAGCGAACAGTCCGGCAATGGCGTTAGTCGTATCCGGATAAATGGAATCAGTATGTAAGACAGGGCGTGGCAAGCTAGCCACCATATTCTTTTTCGACTTGCAGGAAACAAGCAAAAGCAATGCCAACAGGATAACAGGGTAGATTGTTTTCTTCGTCAGTGGATAAATCGTTTTCTTCATCAATGGGATATTTATTTTTTTCATCAATGGGGTATTTATTCTTTTCATCAATAGGGTATTTATTTTCTCCATCACAGGAGCATTTATTTTCTTCATCTTCTCTTAGTTTGAAGTTTTCTGGGGTGCAAAGATACGAAAAATCATGTATCTTTGTCCGTCAAAACTCTTTATAATATATTAAAGTATGGAAGAAGTAAAGCGTAACTCGCTACAAGCATGGATATTAGCTGCACGTCCCAAAACTCTTACAGGAGCCGTTACCCCTGTTCTGATAGGTACAGCTCTCGCTGCGATGGACGGGCATTTTCACTGGTTGCCGGCACTGATCTGCTGTCTGTTCGCAAGTCTGATGCAAATAGCCGCTAATTTCATCAATGACCTTTTCGACTTCCTCAAAGGGACAGACCGGGAAGATCGCCTGGGACCCGAACGTGCTTGTGCACAGGGATGGATTTCTCCGCAAGCGATGAAAACCGGGATTATTATTACGGTTGCTCTTGCCTGTCTTATCGGTTGCACATTACTTTTCTTTGCCGGATGGGAACTGATTGTCGTAGGAGTGCTTTGTGTATTATTCGCCTTTCTTTATACCACCGGCCCTTATCCTCTCTCTTACAACGGCTGGGGAGATGTACTAGTGATTGTTTTCTTTGGATTTGTGCCTGTTGGCGGAACATATTACGTGCAAGCGCTAACATGGACGCCGGATGTCACTATCGCCTCTCTGATTTGTGGACTATTGATTGATACGCTACTGGTAGTCAATAACTACCGTGACCGGGAAGCGGATGCGCGCAGTGGAAAAAGAACGGTAATCGTTCGTTTCGGTGAGAAGTTCGGCCGCTATTTTTATTTGATGCTGGGTGTTACAGCTTCTCTTCTCTGTCTGTGTTTCCTTCGTGAAGGTCATTTTTTAGCCGCTCTTCTTCCGCAACTCTATTTGATTCCTCATTTCCTCACCTGGAAACGGATGGTGAAAATATATAGTGGTAAAAAATTAAACAGCATATTAGGCGAGACTTCGCGTAATATGCTGTTTATGGGTGTTCTTATTGCAATAGGAATGTTGGTAAGTTGAAAATCATTTCCCATACATCTTTTCGTAGTAACCCTGATAATCTCCGCTAGTAACTTCTTCCACCCAAGCCTGGTTGGCCAAGTACCATTCGATTGTCTTTACGATACCGACTTCGAATTTTGTTTCAGGATACCATCCTAAAGCATTTGTAATCTTTGTAGGATCGATGGCGTAACGTTGGTCATGCCCCAGACGGTCTTTAACGAACGTAATCAGATCTTCATTGATCCAGTCGATCGAAATATTTCCGTTTTCGTCTTTCACCTTCTTTTTGAGAACCTGGCGATATTCGGGCTTCTCTGCCATCAGACGGTGGATAGTTGAAGTAGTCAGTTTTACGATTTCGAGGTTTGTTTTCTCGTTATGTCCGCCAACGTTGTACACTTCTCCGTCTTTACCTTCACGTACAACGAGATCAATCGCTTTGCAGTGATCTTCTACATAAAGCCAGTCGCGTACATTACTGCCGTCACCGTAGACGGGGAGATGTTTTCCTTCGAGGATATTCTTGATAATCAACGGAATCAATTTCTCCGGGAAATGGTACGGACCATAGTTGTTTGAGCAGCGGGTAATTGTTACCGGCATTTTATAAGTATCATGGTAAGCCATCACTACCATGTCTGCGCTAGTCTTAGAAGCACTGTACGGGCTGTGAGGACAAAGCGGGGTTGTTTCTGTGAAATACCCTTCGGCTCCTAGTGAACCATACACTTCGTCGGTGGATACCTGATGATAGCGTACACCTTTTCTCCAGGTAGGGTATCCTTGTTCATCTTTTCCCATTACCCATGCGCGGCGTGCACAATCCAATAAGTTCTGTGTTCCGAGAATGTTGGTAATCAGAAACAGTTGCGGATTTTCAATGCTGCGGTCAACGTGACTTTCGGCAGCGAAATTCACCACATAATCAAAACGATACTCAGCAAAAAGACCGTCTACCACATCACGGCTGCAAATGTCTCCTTTGATAAAGACGCAGCGTTCGTTGTCGATGTCTTTGGCAATCGTTCCTAAGTTACCTGCATACGTCAAAGCATCCAATATCACGACTTTGATGTCGTTATGTTTGGCCAAGATGTATTTGATGTAATTTGCCCCGATAAATCCTGCGGCACCGGTCACTAGATAAGTTTTCATATTTTATTCTATTATGTTGATTTTAGGATTGTTTTGCCAATTCGATAAGATACTTTCCATACTCGGTCTTTTCGAGTTGTTGACCTAACAGAAGCAATTGCTCCGTCGGAATCCATCCCTGGCGCCAGGCGATTTCTTCAATACAGCTGACGTAGAAACCTTGCCGGTTCTGAATAGTAGCCACGAAGTTGGATGCTTCCAGCAGACTGTCGCAGTTACCCGTATCCAGCCATGCGAATCCGCGGCCGAAGAGTTCCACTTTCAATGTGCCTTCTTCCAGGTACAGGCGATTCAGGTCTGTAATCTCATATTCTCCACGTGCTGAAGGACGAAGAGCTGCCGCTTTTTCCGTCACACTGGCATCATAGAAATAGAGTCCGGGAACAGCATAATTACTTTTCGGCACTTCCGGTTTTTCTTCCAGTGAAATAACTTTCCCTTGTTCGTTAAATTCCACTACACCGTATGCGCGCGGGTCTTTTACATAGTAGCCGAAGATGCAGGCGCCTTTTTCTATATTGGCAGCCCGGCGGAGCATCCGTGGGGATGTCGAACGACGATTTCGGAGCATCGAGACTCAAGCCACTTTTGAGGACTGCTTTATAGAGCGTTCTCAGCTCATATTCCATGTTTCGCTTCTCAAGCCGCAGGCGCTCTATCTCTAGGTCTTGACAGCTGATCGTTTTCTTATATTCGGCTAAGAATCCGGTGTTTTCCTGCAAGCGGAGTACTATGTTCTTATATCGGTAGCACATCCTATCGTAAAATATATCGCAGCGTTTGGCTACGTCCAGTATTTTTGCCCCAGAGGTTATTTCCGTGAATATATACCGATCTTGCTTATCATCTATAAATGTGGATAGTTCGGCGATGATTTGTTTAAGTAGGGGAGAGATGTTTTTAAGGGATCGCAGGCAGAAAAGGTAATCATCGAATTGGGAGATGATCTCGTTTATCTCTTCTTCCTTGTCTTGGATGATAAGTTGCCGGCGCGATCATCTATCAGGTGATGAAGAATCCCAACCTCAAGCTGGAAGAAATCAAGAAGCTCAAGGAAGCCCTCGTCCGTATGGAGTCCGTCATCCAGCGCGACAACCGCGAACCCTGGGACAAGCACGACTGCGCATAAGCAGCTCCTTTGAAGCA
>OGYS01000705.1_pt1 | contig 21508 bp, 20 predicted proteins | sample 1576611 | NCBI WGS metagenome assembly OGYS01 (sample SAMEA3541571, study PRJEB24748) | human gut metagenome | biome: human gut; feature: human-associated habitat; material: faeces | place: China | collected 2012
TCTTACTATAACGAGAATATGGTGCATAAAATGTACTAATTGCAAGTACCCCACCAAATATCATTAAATACACTATTCCATATAAAGAGGATAACTGTATGTAGCGTCTTTTAATTATATGCAACGCACTAACCAATAAAAAGAAATACATGGTTAATGAATTCAATATAACAAGATTTCCTGCACAAAAAGTTATATTACAAATAACATAAACTATTGCGGCAATGTTCCATAAATAGTTATTTTGTTCTTTTACCATTTTTTCACTTCCAACTCTATTATTCTGTCAATAAGACCAAGTAAATTTCTCATATAATTAAATTTAATTTCTGAATCCCTTAAATATATCTAGCCATTTCTCATATTCTTATTGGAATCTGCATTATTTGAAAATACTTGCATAAGCTCAGTTCGCTTATTTTTCCTATAGCTTTCATAATTATAATCAGGACATGTCTTCTTACTTTTTAAAGCGTATTCTTCCAAAGAACAAATAGTTCTTATAGGGGTTCCTGCTACAACCGTTTCAGGCTCAACATTTTTTGTAACAATGCTTCCAGCACCAATAACAGCATTGGGGCCTATCTCAACACCTGGCATAATAATTGTACCTGTACCAATAAAGCAATTATCATGAATTATAATTTTTCCAAATTTTAATACTTTTTCATATTGCGGTTCATATAATTTTTTAAAAACGGCAGTTCCACCGTCATGATTTACAAAAGTCACATTACTCGAAACTGTTACATTATCACCAATTTCTATTAAAAAAGGTTCACTTCCAAAATTGTGATTTCCTAAAAATCGAACGTTTTTTCCTACTTTCATCCCTTGCTTTTTAGCCGTACGAATCACCGCTGTATTGTATAATTTTCTAAAAACTCGTTCTATCATTTTAATCCTTCTTAAACTTTTTATATAATATGTATGCTATATTAACAATATAATCTTTCTTTATATAAAAAAACGCTTCTTCAATTCTAGCTAGCCAATATGATTCCTTTTTCAATTGAGCTGCTTGATAAAAATCTATAAATGACTGCTCTCTTTCTTCTTTTAAATATTTTTCTAATTCAAAATATCTTTCGTTAGTCGCTGTGTTTGTGTGTAAACATACTGTTGAAAATCTATTCGTTTTAATTAATTTAGATTCTTTGCAAGGAACAAATACCATATCCATATATTTATAAGGATGATTTGTTAATCCATCTGTAACATATCTAAAACCGCATTTTTTTAATGCTTTAATTGTATTTTTATCATATGAATGAGATGGAGCCATAAATACATCTACTTTAATACCTTTCTTTTCAAGCAAATTTTTTCCGTATTTAATTTTTTCGAGTTGCTCCTCATATGATAATCCTGCAAATTCGCTTCTCCTACTATTAGACAAAAGCCCATTTGAAGCAGTAACATACTCATGAAAACATCCATGCATTGCTATTGTCCAACCTAATTTTTGAAATTCTGCAATCTTTTCCCAAAATAATGGATCTTCATCATCTATATTCAACAATTTATCCTTACATTCTGGGACCACTCCAATAATGGGATGCACATTGTATTTAATAAATAAATCTTTAAATTTATCAAATTTTGAATGATTCATCCTTGGACATATATCATCTAATCTAATTAATATTTTTCTCATTATTTTATCCTTTACTATCAATATATTGAAAATACTGTGATAATATTTCATCCTCCGAATGAGAATATCTGGTTTGTAATGCTTTTTTACCCAAGCTTCTTGCAAATGCTTGTGATGAGGTAATCTTTAACATTGCATCTGCAAATTCTCTTGCACTACCAACCTCTGTAAGTATTCCAGAAACATCATTTTCTATTAAATGTCTAGAACCTCCACATGGGCAATCTGTAGAAATGCATGGCATTCCCATACTCATTGCTTCCAATAGCGAATTTGAAATGCCTTCGTAATCTGAAGATAACACATACATAGTAGCATCTCTCATCTTCTCGTGAATTTTTAAATCTACTCCTTTAAAAACTACTTTTTGACCTAAATCTAATTTTTCTTTATATGCCTCCAGAATTTCTCGATCTGGTCCTTCTCCATATATATGTAAACTATATGAATCTTCTTCTTTACAAAATAGAGAAAATGCTTCTAACATCATTGTATAATTTTTTTGTTTTGATAATCTACCTGCTGCTATAATTATATGAGAATTATTTTTTTCATTCCATAAAGGCAGATTTTTTTTTACTGGATTCGGTATTATAACCGAATTAGATTGTATATTTTGTGAAAAATAATCTCTTGCTTCTTCTGTTTGAAAAATATATCCATCAGCAAACTTGTATGTAATATTTCTTACCATTCTTCTAATTTTACTAGGACAATCTTTAATTGGGTCATTACGTTCACTAATAATAATAGGTGTTCTCAATCCCATACCTGCAACACAACAGTATATGTTACATGTCGTTAAAAATGAAAGTATGACATCCGGTTTAAATGTTTTAATTACTTTTCTTAAATTGGACATTCTCTTAAAAACAGCATATATTGAACTACAATCATCTGCTCCAACATACTCAATATGAACATTTTTGTCCATCTCATATTCTACTTTTGAAGATGATATTAATGCTAGAAAAACTTCTTTTCCATCTTTAACCGCTTGATTTGCTAAAAGGCTCATAACACGTTCGGCTCCATTAGCAGACATACTACTAATTACATACAATATTTTTTTCATTTCTTTCTCCAATACTTTTGATACAGTCCTTCATATTTCCGTGCAACCTTATCCGCAGAGTATTTTTTTGCAATTTCTTTTGAATTTTTGCTTTTCTCCAATCTTATCTCTGTATTTGCTAATTTTAGAATACTATCAATTAATGCATTTTCATCATTTACTGCAACAAGATATCCATTATTATCAAATATATCTGGAATTCCGCCTATTCTAGATGCTATAATTGGTAATCCCGCAGCTTCTGCTTCAAGCATACTTACTGGTAATCCCTCTGTAAGAGACGGTAATACAAAAACATCACATAGTGAAAATAGTTCTGGCACGTTGTCAACATTACCTAAAAATTGAACAGCACTATCAATTCCTAATGATAATGTTAGTTGTTGTGCTTCTTCTATAAGTTCACCTTCTCCTGCTAACACTAACCGAATCTGGGGATTTTTTTTATAAGCCTTAGCAAAAGCCTTTATCATAAATAATTGGTTTTTTACTTTATCAAATCTAGCAACATTTACATACACCACACCTTCATGTATCTTTTTCTCCACTTTTGAAAAAGATACATAATCAACTGGATTAACAACCATTTCCACTTCATCATTAGACAAATTATATAATTGTACTGCTTCTTTTTTTATTTCATTTGAAATAGCCACCGGGACAATGATATGCCAATGGTATAATATTGTAATTAACTTTCTAGTTAATATATCACTTTCCTGTCTATCAGGCCTGCTATGAATTGTATGAAGAATGCATATTTTTTTTAGCCAAGCTATTGGAAATGTATATATCCAGCTGGTTACATGTGTATGGATTATAGATGGGTTTATCTTTTTCACATAAAATGCAATTTTAAAAAACATTTCTCCTCGAAATCCAGGCTTTTTATTTAAAAAAATAATTGGTATATCATTATCCATTATTCTTTTTTCAATACAAGAATTACACGGCGCAGATAAACAAATGATATTAAGTTCATATTTCTTTCTATCCATTGCTAATGCTAATTGTTCAACCATCTTTTGTGCCCCTGCAATTTTTAAATTTGAAACTATTATCATTACTTTCAGCTTTTCCATCTTTGCTTTTTCATACCTCTTTTACTTTTTTTATATGTGACGCTTCTCCATATACCACAGCATTATCTGGTACACTATGGGTTACAACAGAACCTGCCCCAATCTCCACACTATCACCAATACAAATTCCTCCTATAATAGTACAATTTGCTCCAATATTTACATTATTTCCTATTATGGGTTGTCCTGTATGGTTCGCTCCAATTACAGTACCTGCTACAATTGTACAATTATCACCAATAACTGTTTTTGAATTAATAACAATTCCAAATCCATGTAACACTTTCAATCCACTTCCAATTGCCACATGACTAGGTATATCACAGCCACATCTCACACAAATTTTATGGTATAAGACTCGCTCAATGGCACTCATTATTTTTAAATATTTATGGGATCGATAAAATTGTAACCACCTATATCTCCACACCAATCTAAATTCTGGTATTAATATATATGCTTTAGCAATATTCTTGGTTTCCCATCTGCTGATATCATTATTTAATTTTTCTAACAATTCGCAAAAATGCATTACTAACCTCACGCTCTAAAACTTTTTCATATACTCCAACCATTGTTGCACAATTTTTTCCGTACTTAATAATTCATTTAATTGCATTGCATTCAAGGCATATGTCCTTCTACGCTCGTCTTCATCTATTAACCTGATGATCTTTTCAGCCAAAGCTTGTTCATTACCAATATCTACTAAATCACCATTAACTCCATCTTGAATTAAATCCGTTGCTCCTGAAACTTTAGTAGATACACAGGCAAGTCCTAAACACATAGCTTCAATTAATGCATTAGGCATTCCTTCAAAATTTGATGACATGACAAATATTTCTGCATCCGCTATTTTGTCATAAACATTTTTAACACTTCCTGGTAAATTCACAACATTCGTCATATTGTTATCTAATATATATTTTTCTAATAGTGAACGTTCAGGTCCTTCTCCATATATTGTAAGTGTGTATTCTGGTCTTATGCTTACTACTCTTTTGAATGCTTTTAATAATAAAAGTTGATTTTTTTGCTTCATTAAACGACCAACCGAAACTATTCTTTTTGTTTTAATAGTTTGATTTGCAATCCCTTTTTTCTCATTTAAGGATACTGGATTATATATAACTATACCTTTACTCTGAATCCTTTTTGAAAAATAATTTTTATTATGTGTTGTTTGTAGTACAACACCATCAGCTAATAAATACAAAAAATCACGAACTTTTCTAACAATAAAATTACTTGGAATCTTCCTTGGATCATTTCTGTCCGCTACAATAATCGGACTTTTTAATCCTAAATTACATACAATTGCCACCATATTAAATGGAGCCAAAAATGAAATTACAATATCTGCATATCTTTTAAAGAATAATCGTATCCATTTCATATTAAGTACAATATTATTTGTTCCCGTTTTTTCTACAACAGATACCACTTTTACATTTGAATCTAATTCATAAAAAATTTCTTCATTATAGTAGAGTAAGACTGTAACATCATAATTTTCTTCATTCATACTTTTTGACAATATTGAAATTACTCGCTCAGCTCCACCTTGCATTAATGTCCCATCAAAAAATACTATTCTCTTCTTTTTTGATTCCATTTTCTCCTCCCTAATTAAGACTACAATTGCATAATACTAGTTTCTCTTTTTTGCACTACTAAAGAATTTGCCGGAATTTTTCCTTTCACAATGCTTCCTGCACCAATAACAGTGTTGTCTCCAATGACAGTACCACGCAAAATTATTGTATTAGCTCCAACCCAAACACCATCTCCAATATAAATAGGTTTTGTCTTATATTTTTCAGCTGCTAAACCTCCTGGAACTTTCAAGTCATGATCTTGATCATATACGAGTACTCCTGGACCGAATTGTACATTGTCTCCTATATCAATCTTTTCCCATGATGTAACAACGCAATTATTACTCATACTAAAATTTTTTCCAATTGAAACATTAGCATTTTTCCTCACTCTGATTTTTGCCCCGCTTCTCATTCTAAACTTATTGCCAATGCGTAATTGTCCACCTTTGTCAATAGTTACTTCAGTTAAAGGAGATACTAAATTAATCATTTTACAATTAAATTCTCTTCCTTTTTCAATTTTCAATAATCCAAATTTGCATATAGAAATTAGTTCACATATTGTTGCTCGTAAATATTTATTCATAAAATTACCCTAATATTGTTTTTATCTTCTGTTTATATGCATCAACAACAATCTCCCTCGAGAAATTATCTTCTACATATTTTCTTCCACAGTTACCCATTGCTTTTCTTGTCTCATTATCAAGGCTTAAAAACTTTTCAATAGTTCTTACAAGAGCATCTACATCACCACCATGATAAATATATCCGCTCTCGCCATCAATAACCGTTTCCTGACACCCTGGGTTATCTGTAGTAATAATAAAACGTCCTGAACTTGCATTCTCTAGTAATACATTGCTCATTCCTTCTCCATATGTAGAAGGATGGATAATCGCATGAGCTCTTGCAATCCACGGTTTTACATCTTGCTGTGAGCCACGATAATTCACAATTCCTTGCTTTCCTAATTCTACTAATTCTTTTTCATAATGGCTTTCCGTCGGCTCAATAAAACCAATCATATTAAATTCTGTATTAGGATATTTCTTTTTAATTTGTTTAGCCGCTTCAATGTAATCATCAACCCCTTTATCATGTAAAATACGGCCTATATAATTGAATACTACCTTCTCTCCATCTATACCATTCCCACCATCTGGATAAGGCTGCAATGGATATCGAGTTATATCAACTCCTGATCCCGGAATTAATTTATAATCCCCTTTTATCATTCCTGAATCAATAGCTAATTTCATATTTGTTGAATTTTGAAACATGACGCAAGCCGCACCTCTATAAGCTATCTTGAAAAGCCATAAAATAAATGTCCTTTTTACCCCCGTCATATTAACAACAGAGCCAATTCCTGTAACATTGTTAATATAGGGAATCCCTAACGTTTTTGCTGCAATTGAAGCATAAACATTCGGTTTAGATGTATATGTAAGCACAACATCCGGTCTGTATTTACACATCATTCTTCGATAATGCACCAGCAGTTTAAAATCTGTTAAAGGATTTGTTCCTCGACGATCAATTTCTACATCATCATGTTTAAATTTGATTTCTTTCATTAATTCAAGTTTCTCACCATAAGGACAGGAAACAATAACATTATACCCTGCATTATTCATTCCCTCTATTAATTCTTTTCGGAAACAATAGACATCGTCATCATGATTTGTTATCAAAGCTACAACTGGCTTTTTTCTATTTATTGGCTTATTATTTTTCATCAAATACTTACCTCACTACGGCTACCACGGTCTTTACCATAGTCCCTATCTCTTTCCAAAATCCAAATTTTCGTATGCTTTCCAAATTGTACTTCATTTTCTCTGGTAGGACTTGTTCCACATATACTTTATCTACATCATCTGCTGCGTCCAAAAGTTCTGCTTCATCTTTATATTGAATACTTGCTTCACTTGTAATTCCTGCCGGTAATAATAATGTAGCTCTCATTTCTTTTGTATACTTTTTCACATACTTCGTTACCTCTGGTCTTGTTCCAACAAAACTCATATCTCCAGATAACACATCAAAAATCTGTGGTAATTCGTCCAATCTGTACTTTCTTAAAAATGCGCCTGTTGGGGTAATTCGGCAATCCCCTGAGACTGTTACTGCACTTCCAATCTGGTCAGCATTGGCAACCATTGTTCGGAATTTGTGAATCCGAAATTTTTTGCCGTAAGTAGTGACGCGTTCCTGTCTATAGAATACTCCACCTTTAGACTCTGTCGCAATTTTTACACTTATAATCAACATCGGTATTGCAGTAACAATAAGTACACCCGTACCAGCAACTAAATCAAAAGCTCTTTTCATCTTCAAACTGAATTTTTTTTTGCTAAGAATATCATAGTATTCTTTTACTTCATCACATTTCATATATTCAGGAAGATCTTCCCATTTTCTCATATTAATCCTCATCCTTAATGGGATATCTCCCATTTTTATAAATATTCTTTTACAACCTCACAATATTTCTCGATTACATACTCTACTTCTTCATCTGTCAGTTTCGTGTGTAATGGTAAGGTGATTTCATTTTCAAATCTATTATAGGCATTTGGGTAATCTTTTATATCAAATCCCATATTTCTATAAGCTGTCATCATAGGAAGTGGTTTATAGTGCACATTACAAGCTACACCTGCTTCTGCCATCTTTACAATGATTTCATGTCTCTGTTCCAAAGAAATTCCCGGAATTCTCGTAATATAAAGATGTCCAGAGGACCGATACTCTTCTGTATAATGATTCAACACTTCAATTCCCAGTGGCTTAAATGCAGCGTCATATTTTTCTATAATTTCTTTTCTTCGTGCAAGTAAACCTCTATAACGTTTCATCTGAGCCAAACCAATTCCCGCTGTCACATCTGTCATATTGCACTTAAACCAAGGTCCTACAATATCATACTCCCATGCTCCAAGCTGCGTCTTTGCAAGTGCATCCTTAGACTGCCCATGAAGAGACAATAATTGATACTGATGGTAAATCTCCTCATTATCAATTCCGTTAATATCTTTCCATGTAACCGCTCCGCCTTCTGCGGTTGTAAAGTTCTTAACTGCATGAAAACTGAAGTTCGAGAAGTCAGCTATACTTCCAACCGCTTTTCCATTCCACTCAGCGCCAAATGCATGAGCGGCATCAGTCATAACAATGACTCTTCCAATTGCTTTCTGTAATTTATTAACAGGATGAAATAACTCTTTTTTACTTTCAACGATTGAAAAGATTCTATTATAATCACATGGCACTCCGCCAAGATCTACCGGAATAACTACTTTCGTTTTTTCAGTAATTGCATTTGCCAATTTATTATAATCCATCTCCAGCGAATCTTTCTGAACATCAACCATTACCAATTTTGCTCCTACATGACATACGACAGATGCTGTTGCTGTATATGTGTAAGCTGGTACAATAATCTCATCATCCTCACTGATTCCTAACAATCTTAGTGTCATTTCTGCGCATGCTGTTTGAGAATTCAAACATACCGCACGATTCACTCCACAAAACTCTGCAACTTCTCTTTCCAGTTCTTTTGTCTTAGGTCCTGTTGTAATCCATCCAGATCTTAATGCCTCTGCAACTTGTTCAACTTCCTCTTCTGTAATATCCGGTGGTGAAAATGGTATTTTCATAGTAATGCTTCCTTCCTATTGTTCAAATTATGCTTCTTTAGAATATCTCTGCCTTTAGAATATTGCTGCCTTCATTCCTGGCTTTTTATGTACTTCAACTTTTTCTTCTGCCTTTTCTTCCTGTTTTTCATTTGCAACATGGCAGTTGACTTCTTCCGGGCTCTTGAATGTTGGCACGACTTTTCTCATTGCCTGTTTTGCAATCAGATTGTCTCCACTGTCACAGGCTTCTCTGAGAATCTGCATCTTCTCTTCAATCTCTTCTTGGCTTAAGGCAGTATCTCTTTCGATGAAGATCATGCTGTTTTCTGTCTTATCCAGTTCTTCTGTCTTCACAAGTAACTCTTCATATAACTTCTCGCCTGGGCGAAGTCCTGTCTCCACAATCTCGATTCCCTCTACACCAGATAAGCGGATCATATTTTCTGCAAGGTCAAGGATCTTTACAGGCTGTCCCATATCCAGTACAAAGAGTTCTCCGTTCTTAGCCATTGCTCCACTCTGTAATACAAGCTGTGATGCTTCTGGGATCGTCATAAAGTAACGGATAATTCTTTTATCTGTCACGGTTACCGGACCACCGTTGGCGATCTGACGCTTGAACAATGGAATTACGGACCCTGCACTTCCAAGTACATTTCCAAATCTTGTTGCACTATATTTTACTTTTCCATGAGTGCTTGCACTCTGTACGATCATCTCGCACATTCTCTTTGTAGCACCCATAACATTGGTCGGATTCACGGCTTTGTCTGTAGATACCATCATAAAGCGCTCTGCTTCATATTCCTCGCACAGCTCTACCAAGTTATATGTACCAAATACGTTGTTGTAGATAGCTTCTACGCAGTTGTGCTCCATAAGTGGCACATGTTTGTGTGCGGCTGCATTGATCACAATCTGTGGATGATATGTCTCAAAGACTTTTTCCAGTGCTTTTCTGTGAGTAATGGAACAGATCTCAATCTGCAGATTTAATTGATTCCCATAGGCAATCTTTAATTCCTGCTGTACATCATAAGCACCATTTTCATAAATATCCAGGATGATGATCTGCTTTGGATGCATCTTTGCAAGCTGGCGGCAAAGCTCTGAACCAATCGATCCACCACCTCCGGTAATGAGTACGACTTTATCTCTGTAGTATGCATTTGTCTTTCCATGTGACATTACGATTGGCTTACGGAACAGCAACTCTTCTACATCGAACTCTCTTAGATGTCTCTTGCCTCCTGCCACATACATGGTCGGATAATCGTAGACTTTTACTTTATATCCTGCATTTTTATAAAATTCATACAGTTTTTTCTTCTTTTCCGCTTTCATAGATGGAATTGCAAAGATAATCTCCTGAATTTCATAATCTGCAAGTTTTTTTACGGTCACATCATCTTCTGTCCATACCGGGATTCCTTGGATCTCTCGTCCGATCTTTTCCTTACTGACATCAATAAAGCATCTCGGTACATAGGAAGACTGCTCATTGCTGATAAGGTCTTCTGCCAGTCCGACTCCGACGCGTCCGGCACCTATGATCGCAACTTTAATCTTACGGTTTTCTTTCTCATTGCCAGGCTCGATTCCCGAAAAAAAGTATAGAACAGAATTCAGGAATTTTCCCCATTGGCTCTCTTGAGTGCCACATTTATATGCATAACGATATAACATACGGATTGCTAACGCTCCCAGTAAGTTCAGACATGACACAGAAAGCATTCTTGCAAATGTAATCTTTTCTACCGGCAGGCATAATTCCATTAACAGATAGATGATGAATGCAATTGCGTCTGTCGAAAGCAATCGGATATAGCACTGGATCCCGCCATATCTCCATACCTGTCCATAGATTTTTCCTGCCATTCTGACAGCGAAAATGCATCCTGCTGAAAGTACTACTTGTTGAAAGATACCACTTGTGGTAAGTTTGTCGTTTCCTTCATAAAATACAAGCAATAAAACTGCTGCAATCAGATAAACTAACATATCATATACAATTAATATTCTTGGCATATGAAATTGTTTTTTATCCACTTGTTCTTTCAAATCTGTTTTTTCCACATTCATCTTACTCATTCTTAAATTACTACCTTTAAATCCTTTTTACCGCTATCATTTGTTGCATTTTATCTTATCTATCGGTTTTACCTATGATAGTTATTTTCTAATTCATTGTCTCGTTTATTTCATTCATTTCTCAAGCCTAAGAGAAGCTGACGTATAATTATCATACTTCAGCTCCCCCCTAAGCTCTAGCATTTTCAATTAAGCATTCTTTTTTCTGAATGCTACAACTGCTGCCGCTCCTAAAAGAACGACTGCTGCGCCAGCGAATGGCACAGTGTTTGTGGAATCAACACCTGTTTTTGGTGATGTTCCTGTTGTATTTGTCACTGCCTGTGAAGCATCAACTTTCGCAATAATTGCGATTGGTGACAGATCCTGAACCTCAAATGTAAGCTCTTTATTGTTAAGATCTACATTAGATGGTGTAATAACTTCCCATACATTACGTGCAGTACTGAAGTGAAGTACTTTTACATCTGTCATTCCTTTTGTAAGTGCAGGTACAGATAATGTTACCTGATATCTTCCGTCTGCAAGCTGAACGCCACCATTAATTGGTGTTACATCCATGAATGCAGAAACTAATGACTCCCCTGTAAGATCTGATGCGATGCTGGATTCAGCTTTTGCAATATCATCCAGTGTCTTAGTTCCTGCATTGACGTCTTTAATCAGATCTGCTGCTGTCTGATTTACTTTAGCAACATCTGCAACCTCACTCTGTGACATAGCTTCTACGTCATATTTTCCCTGGGCTGCTCCAGTTGCTGCCATTGTTGTTGTCTTACTTGCAGCGGATACACCTACAACCTGCATTGCAAATACTGTTACCAGCATAGCCAGGCTGATCAGTTTCTTCTTCATTGGTCCTTACCTCCTTTTCCTAATTATTGTTCTATAGATACTAGTACGGCTTGTACCAGATATCTACGGTTGTCCATACCTGCATAGCAGGTAGATAGTGTGATGATCTTGTCATCTGCAGTCACACTCGCTGCTGTATCAATATTCGACTTCATATCCCGGATACCGAATACCATATCCAGGTAAGCCTGGTAAATGTCTTTGTTATCAAAGTTAAAGCTTTGTAGCAGATGCCGGTTGTCATACAGGTATGCTGCAAAGATCTGGTAGTGCAAGATTTTGTCCGGCATGTAGATGATGACTTCTTTGTTCTGATCAAAGAAATCCCGGTCCATATATTGATGCAGACCGTCGAACATTGAACCATTTGCCATGCCGTGTCCGTAGATCACGGTGTTCGGATCTTCGAATGTCTTCGTATTGTAATCCTCGGTAAAGATTGCTCCGGCTTTGTTCTCATCATGTTCCACACTATGGTTCAGATAATAGCTGTTATCTGTTCCGCTCTGTACGATTGGATAGTCGATGACGGTTCCCGGTACTTTAATCCATGCATATATATCTGGATTCATGTTCTGTAATGTCTGGAAGTCAATTGGTATCTCGACGGTACTTTTTTGTGTCTCTTCTGTTTTTTTTGGTTCTTCTGTCACGACTTTTTCTTTTATTTTTTCATATTCCTGCCCTGCATGGGCATCCTGATAATATTGGTAATATGCAATTCCTCCGCAGATCAGTCCGGCTACTGCCAGTATCCCTGCTACGACGTATCGTTTCTTCATGATTCTATAGCCCCTTACGTCTTATTGCTCATTTATCTGTTTTTTCATCTATTTTACTTCTTGATAGAATGTCTCCATAATCTTCGCATACAGAGCATCGTCGTCTACATGATATTCATCGTATGAAAGTCCCTGTGTTCCTTCTCCCGGAACGGTCCATTCTGTGTAGCCGTCTCCTTCGTCTGCTGTCTGGAATAACTTCATCAGACGGTCTTCGCTGATATTGGTGACGGTATATGGTTTGATTGCCACGAACAGATTCGCTGCAAATTTTGCATTTTGCTCATAGCATTCTTTTGCCTTTTTTGAAAACGCATCTAAGAATGCTTTCTGGCGTTCCATCCGGTAGATGGCGCTCTGGCTTTCATCCACATCTCTGCTTCTTAAGAAAACTTCTGTATTTTCTTCGGTCAGTGTTACTTCTGCACCTTCGGCAAATTCTGGATATTTATACTCCAGACTGTTATTTGGCACAGTCACTGTCAGACCGCCTACACTTTTTGTAAGCTCTGGAATCCCATCTAAGTTCATGGCAAGATAGCCCTGAATTGGAAGTCCATAGAAGAGATTGGACACCGCTTCCTGTGTAAGTTTGCAGCTCTCGGCGCCTCCGTCTCCATATCCATAGGAGAGGCTGATATGGTCTTTAGATTTTCCAAGGCTTTTTCCTTCCAGGTCAAAGCTTTCCACATCTGTCATCGTATCTCTAGGAATCGAAATCAGCGTCATTTCTTTCGTCTTGCGGTTCAGTGACAACAGGAATAAGGCATCTGCCTGTCCTGCATCGGCTTTTCCGACTCTTGTCTCTGCCGGTGTACGCTTGTCTACCCCAAGTAATAAGTAGTTACTGAGATTTTGATTGTATTTGTAAGTCTTTCCCTGCCAGGTGACGGTGTTGGAATCATCTGCTTCCGCGGTTGCTTTCGCACTTGCCGCTTCTGCTGCTTTCTTTTTTTGGATACCTGCATATCCCAGACCTGCCACTGCAAGTACAGCTGCGCCCGCGATAATAACTGCTGCGAATCTTCCGTGGCGTTTTCCTGATGATTCTCGCCTTTCTAGTTCCCGTCTGTCTGATTCTCGCCTGTCTGATTCTCGTCTGTCTGGTTCTCGTCTGTCTGTTCTTCGCTGTTCTGATTCTCGTCTGTCTGACTGGCGTTGTTCTGATCTTCGCTGTTCTGGTTCTCTGTCCATGTCTGATCTGATTTCTCCTTCTGAATCTCTTCCTGCGCCGCTTTCTTTAACTCACTGCTATTTGCAGCTTCTTTCTTATGATTGAAAAATAAAAGCGAACCTAATATCAGGAATAATACGATACATGCAATCAACAGCAGAGTATTCTGAACCTTCGGGTTCGTCTTTCTTTTCTTCATACTGTTCTCTACATCCCTTTCCTACGCATTTTCATGATTCTGGTCATAGCCATATTTACTTCCATAACTGTAATAGGAATAATATTTTTCTTTTCTTGCATCAACCTTATTCAGCACAGCTCCAAGCATATGTGTTCCACTCTTTTCCAACTGCTTGATTGCTTTCTGCGCTGCACGGTATCCTACAAATCCACTCTCGATCAGCAGAATTGCTCCATCACAAACCTTGCCAACAATAGCAGCATCCACCACATTTGCCATAGGAGGTGTATCGATCAGGACGTAATCATATCTCTGTTTCAATTCAATCATCAACTTCGCAAATACTTTGCCATTCAGAAGTTCTGATGGATTCGGAGCCATCGGTCCTGCAAAGATCACGTCCATATTTTCATAATTTGTTCCATATAAAATATCGCGCACCGGTGCCTGTCCGCTTAAGTACTGGGACAGTCCCTTCACGTCACTATCCACGAGATATCTCTGCACAAGGACAGATTTTCGGATATCCGCATCCAGAAGCACCGTCTTCTTACCGGCCATACCCATTTCCTTTGCGAGCTGGAAGACAACATCACTCTTTCCCTCATTTGGGAAACAGCTTGTCACAAGGATCGTCTTAATATCCGCTCCTGCAAACTGGATATTTGTTCTCAGCGTCTTTAACGCCTCCTCGTAAAAGTAATTTGATTTACGAGGATCCGTCAGCTCCACCCGAAGCTTAGATGCCTTATTGTCACGGCGGGACATTGCCGCTTTTGCCTGCGCATTTGTATATGTAGTTCTAGCTTGCTTTTCGTTTTCCTGCATCATTTCTCTTTGACTTCTTCTTTCCTGATCCATTAATATAATCCTTTCTGTCCGGAATTATACTCAGTGTAGATAATCCCAGATATTTTTCTATATCTTCTTCAGACTTAATCGTATCGTCCATGATCGTGCGGATAACAATCACACCTGCACACAGAATCATACCTGCCAGCACACCCATCACTGCCATCTTCGCCACGCCTGTATTCGATCTGGAAGTCGGAACCTCACCTTTTTCAATGATCTTAGGCGGTGTAACCTCCATCTTGTCTCCGATATACTCGGAAGCAACCTCTGACAGCTTGTCTACAATCTCCTTCGCCTGCTTGGCATCAGAATACTCCACAGACAACTGCAGAATACGCGTATCGTCCTGGTTCGTAACTGTGATCATATTCTTCAGTTGCTTATAGTCCATGTCCAAATCTAACTGATCGATAACATCCGTAAGCACCGGACGGCTTGTGATCAAGATGGAATAGTCCTTGGTAAGCTGTGAACCCATCTGCAGATCCGCCAGAGAACTAAGCGTCGTCTCCTTGGTCAGTACAAGCATCATGGAAGAAGATGTGTACAGCGGCTTCACTAAGAATCCGGCATACGCACACGCAATACAGCCGAACAGCAATCCCACTCCCAGGATCGCCAGTATCTTCGACTTGAGCACATAAAAGAGCTCCAGTAAGTCAATTTCCATCTCATCATTGTCGTAATTCTTTCCCATTAATCTGATTTCCTTTCTTGGGGGACGGGGTTTTTGGGGTTTTGGGGACGGAGGTTTTTAAAAAAAACCCCGTCCCCAATTGGACTTCTACCTGTCCCTCTTTGAATTGTGTGTATTTTTACCCTCCCATTTTCTAGGGTTTCTTTTATTTCTAACCTGTCCCTTTTTGAATTGTAAAAAATTTTGAAACAATTTATGTTTTAGGCTTGTGTGATCCGCGATCATCTAATATTCTTCTTGCATTGCCTTGTATCAATGCCCATACATAGTCTTCAGACAGATTCTTGTTCAGCCACTTCTCAACGTGTTCTGTCTGTGGACTGCGTTCTCCGCTATTGTGCATATCTGTTCCCAGGTAATGGACCAGACCATCTTTCAGTTGTCGCTTACACCACTGTGCTGTATTATTATTCCATCCTCCATCTATAGAGCTGTAATTCATCTGGATTCTTGCTCCTGTATCAGCCAGCTCTTCCAGTCTGCCTTCTTCTCTTAACACATGATACCTTTCTACATGTGCCAAAATTGGGACATAACCTGCCATCTGCATCTGGCGCACTGCGCTGAATATCTTAGAGTAAGCTGTCCCCGGGAGGAATTCCAATAACACATATCTGCTGTCTGCCAGCGTCAGAAGCTTTCCTTCCTTTAGTAACTGTCTTGTATCTACCGAATACATAATTTCCTGTCCCGGAAACACCGGAAGCCTGACTCCAAGTCGTTGATATGCCTGAATTCTGAACTTCTTACACAATGTTCGAATCTCCTGCACTCGTTCTACGGATGCATTACGGACTGAGCCATGTGGCGTTACGATCATACCTACAAAGTCCTGATTCAATGCCATGCGTAGCATCGCTAATGTCTCTTTCGGATTTGCAGATCCATCATCTATACCAGGTAGTATGTGACAGTGCATATCTATCTTTTTCATCTCTACTCCTGTATATGTATTGTATATAAATTTCACTTATTTTTTACAGCACAAATACCACCTGATACTTTTGACTTGTACACAAGGTGGAAAAATTATCAATCTGCGTTATCACTATTTCATGCACTGCAAAAATAGTATTTAATTAGTCTTATTTCCTGACTACCTTTTATTACTGATTAAGACTACCATGTTTTGACAATATTTGCAATAGACAAAAGCTGTCAATTTCTGTTTGGGGACGGGGTTTTTTTGAAAAAAACCCGTCCCCAAACAGACTTCTACCTGTCCCTTTTTGGAATTGTGGAATGTTTTTGTACAATTTGTTTTTTTACGCACTTTTTACATACGAAGAAAGCGTCAATTCTTTCTGAACTGACGCTTTTTTACCTATATATATTCTTCCACTTCGTTTTCTTCTTCCAGCAGGTTCTCCATGCTTTTCAGGCTGATGTACAGGGTTGATGTGTTATGAAGTAGTGCTGATACGGTTGGCTGTAGGATTCCGGTGACGCCGAGTATGATGAGGGCGGTGTTGAATCCTACGATGTTACGGTAATTTTTGTGAATTCGTTTCATTAATTTATTACTGATCAGCTTCAGTGTTACGATCTCGCTCAAGTCGTCGCCGCTCATGGTCACGTCTGCGATTTCGCGGGCGATCTCTGCGCCGTCGCTGATTGCGATTCCGATGTCTGCTGCGGACAGTGCCGGTGAATCGTTGATTCCGTCTCCGATCATGATGACTTTTCGTCCGGCGGCTTTTTCCTGCTCTACGAAGTTTGCCTTGTCTTCCGGCAATACTTCCGAGTAATATACGTCCACGCCTACTCGTTTGGCGATTGCTTTTGCGGTGCGGTCGCTGTCTCCGGTCATCATGACTACTTTGCTGATGCCTGCTGCCTTCAGATTTTTGATGATCTGTGGTGCTTCTTCTCTCAGCGGGTCTTCGATGCAGATGACTGCTGCCAGTTTTCCTTCGATTGCCATGTACAAATGTGAGTATTCGGATGGCAGTTCTTGGAATTTTTCTTCCATTCCTTCTGGAATCTGGCTCTCTTCATCTTCGAATACGAAATGATAGCTTCCAACAACGACTTTTTGGTCATTGATTTTGGAGGAAATGCCGTGTGCCACGATGTATTCTACTTTTGAGTGGAACTCTTCATGGATAAGCCCTTTGTCCTGTGCTGCATTTACAACTGCTTTTGCCATGGAGTGTGGAAAATGTTCTTCCAGGCAGGCGCCGATTCTCAGCAATTCGTCTGGTGTCTTATCGCAGAATGGTACGACATCTACAACTGTCGGCTGAGCTTTTGTCAGTGTTCCTGTCTTGTCAAATACGATGGTGTCTGCTTCTGCCATTGCTTCTAGATATTTTCCGCCTTTGACTGTGACGTTGTAGCTGCTTGCCTCACGGATTGCGGACAATACGGAAATCGGCATGGCCAGTTTCAGTGCGCATGAAAAATCTACCATCAATACAGCCAGTGCTTTTGTTACATTTCTTGTAAGAAGATAGGTAAGACCTGTTCCTGCCAATGTGTATGGAACGAGTTTATCCGCCAAATGTTCTGCCTTGCTTTCCAGTCCGGATTTGAGTTTCTCGGATTCTTCGATCATCGTCACGATCTTCTCAAATTTACTTGATCCATTTGCCTCTCTTACACGTATAGTAAGCTCGCCTTCTTCTACAACCGTTCCGGCATACACTTCTCCATTTTCTATCTTGCGTACTGCCACGGACTCTCCAGTCAAAGACGCCTGGTTGACCATTGCCTCGCCTTCCACAACTGTTCCGTCAAATGGAATTACATTTCCCATGTGGATGCGTACCCTGTCGCCGCTCTTTACAGATGAAAATGGTACTAATACTTCCTGACCGTCGCTGACAAGCCATACTTTGCTGATGTTCAGTGACATGCTTCTTGCCAGGTCACCAACGGATTTCTTGTGTGTCCACTCTTCCAGGATTTCGCCGATTCCAAGCAGGAACATGACGGATCCTGCAGTTGCGATATCTCCGCGGAACATAGATACTCCGATTGCGGTCGCATCCAGTACCGGAACTTCAATCTTGCCTTTTGCCAGTGTACGCACACCCATCCAAAGATATTTCACAGATTTTACTGCTGTGATACATGCTCTGACCGAATATGGCAAAAATAATTTATTTCCATAATGATAGATTACAGTTTCAACTAACTTATCCCAATATTCCTGATTCAGTTCGCGTCCGGAATTCTGTGCATAATTTTCCGGAATGTTAACTTCCTCATAACGGAATGTTTGAAGCAGTTTGATTACTTTCTCTCTGTCGCCTTTGTAACAGATCGTAAAGTCTCCCGTGCGGTTCTGTACTTTTGCAGATGTAATCATATCCTGGGATTCCAGATAATATTGCATCCGGTCTGCCTGCTCAAATGTCATTCTGTACTGTACAGCGTGGGCACGGATCCTGCCTTTAATCTCATGCTTGATTACAAATTTCATGTATATTTTCCTTCTTTCCCTGCTTTCTTCCTTCCCTGCTTACCTCGCAGTGATTCGCTCGCAGTGGTTCACTTGCTGTTGATTCTCCTACAGCTTACCTCGCAGTGATTCGCTCGCAGTGGTTCGCTTGCAGTGATTCGCTTGCTGTGGTTCGCTTGCTGTTGATTCTCTTACAACTTGTCAAGACACCTGCAGTCTTAACCACAGGTGTCCTGATTTTTCCTTACATTTTTATAATTATCACAATAAATTTTATGCTAGTTCTCCTTGAACTACTCGGCTGTCTTACTTTGCTGTCTTACTTACCTGTCTTACTTTGCTGTCTTACTTTGCTGTCTTACTTACCTGTCTTATCTGCGTCTGCTGCTTCCTCTGCTTCTTCGGCCTCTTCTGCTGCTACTGCCTCTGCGTACTCCTGCTCTTCTTTTGCTGCTCTGTCTTCGTTGATCTGCTGTGCTTCTGCATATACGTCCTCTGCATTTTCCTGAATTGTAGCTGCTGTCTTAAGCACGCACTCTTTTGCTCTTAAAACTGCTGCTGTACAGTTTGTGTATAATTTTTTCGCGTCCTTGCTGGACAGAACTTTGATTCCTGCAGTTCCGAATAATACTCCTGCTGCAAAGATTCCTGTCTTCTTTCCATCTACTTTTTTTAAGCCTTTTAAAATGTTTGACATCTTTTGTCTCCTGCCTTTCTTTCTACTTCTAGGTTCTTATATGATGTTAGTATATGTGATATGTACTTTTTGGTTCAGTACTATATCATCACTTTGAATTCACTAAATTGTAACGCATTTGTTTTTTCATTTCCACTTCTTTTTCCTTATTGATAATTATTACTCACTTGAGCAGGCTTATTGATTTTTGTTCTCATTATAACTGAAATTGAATATCATTACGCACGAATTATCTGTCTTTTTCTTCCTCATCCATATCCATTTCATCTATATACATTCTAAGTCCTACTGTGCTTGTGACTGGCAGGGAAAATATAATTGTTTTTTCTTTGCTGGCGAGTCCTGTCTGCTCCATCATGGCTTTCATGATTGCATTTTTCTGTTTCTTTCTTGTGACGATCAATATGATTTCTTTTTCTGCCGCCAGTGATACGCCAAGAAATTTTTCTGCTGTTTCCATGCCGGTTCCTTTCGCATGAATCACGGTTCCGCCTCCGGCTCCTACACTTCTCGCCACGTCCATCACGGTGTCGATGCACCCCTGATTGGCAATTGCTACTAATAATTCATATTCTGTTTCTTTCAAAGTGGACTCCTCCTCCCGTTCAAATTTCTCGCTCTGTATCAGGAAATGTAATGTTTTTTCTCCGCCGATGCTGCTGAGTGGCACGATAAATGCAATTCCGGTTCCCGGCACGTCGATCTGCATCTTTACAATCATTTCCCGCCTTAGTTTCTTCCACGTTTCTTCTGTTACCACCGATAGAATTATGACCTTTTCTGATTCTTCCAATCCGAAATAGTCCAACATCTCACTATTTGCGGTTCCACGTCCCAATGTCGTAAAGAAAACCATATGCTCATTTTTCTTATAAAATTCTTCAAATTTCTTCTTTCGGTTCCGGTCTGTAATCGTCACCATCATATATAATCTACTCATAAATTATCTCCGAACTTTCTAATTTTCTTAAACATTTTCCATCTTCACTAATATGCGCCTTGTAAAAATCTCTATCCCTGTTTACAACTCGACTGTTTACAACTCAATGATTTCTTGATTGTCTACATTGTCTAGATTTTCTATGCATACTTTTATACTTGTGTAATCTTTTGCCGCCTGTTTTTCTTTCATCTGTTCCTGAATCTGATAGATCAGTCCAAGGATTTGAATTGTTATAAGCGGCGTCATTGCTACCATAGCTACCACTCCAAACGCATCTGTCACAACATTTCCACCTAGCGCCTCGCATGCTCCCATTGAAAATGGCAGTAAAAATGTTGCTGTCATCGGTCCGGATGCTACGCCTCCTGAGTCAAATGCAATTGCTGTGAATATTTTTGGCACGAAAAATGTTAATCCTAGGGCTACTGCGTATCCTGGGAGCAGAAACCACAAAATTGAAATGCCGGTAAGCACCCGCACCATTGCCAGTCCCAGAGAGAATGCGACTCCGATGGACAGACTCATTCCCATTGCTTTTGCGGAAATGGCTCCGGAAGTCAGTTCTTCTACCTGTTCCGTTAATACATATACTGCTGGTTCCGCTTTTACGATAAAGTAACCGATCAGCATACCGATCGGCACGATGATCCATGGATAGGAAAGCCCCGCAATCACTTGACCCAGATAATTACCTGCCGGCATAAATCCCACATTTACCCCTGTCAGGAAAAGTACAAGACCTATGTATGAGATCGGAAG
>OGYS01000719.1_pt1 | contig 21273 bp, 19 predicted proteins | sample 1576611 | NCBI WGS metagenome assembly OGYS01 (sample SAMEA3541571, study PRJEB24748) | human gut metagenome | biome: human gut; feature: human-associated habitat; material: faeces | place: China | collected 2012
AGCGAGTTAGTTGATGCTTTCACTGAGATTTTAAATAAATAATAACCGTAAAGAATAACCGAAACACAGGTCAGCTTGTCACAAGTGGGTGGTATAAAGAAACGGATGGTTCTTATTATTATGCCGGTTCAAATGGTAAGTTAGTCAAAGGCTTTTATAAACCAGATTCCTATTACCGTTATTTTCGTGAATCAGACTGTAAATTACTTACAGGATGGCAAACAATCAATGGTCATAAATATTACTTCAAAAAAACAAATGGCATTCGTTATGACGATATTATTCTGAAAGCTTCTTCAGGAAAAAGATATTATTTTGAATCCGATGGAAAACTTTCCTGTAGTAAATGGTTTACTAAGAATGGTTTCCATTATTATTCAGAGTCAAATGGAGTACTTGCTTCAGGCTGGCTGACCGTAAGTGGTAAAAAATATTATATGAATCCGTCGACGTGTGAACGAGAAACCGGATGGATTTCAGTAGACGGAGAGAAGTATTATCTTAATTCTTCTACAGGTGTTCTGGCTACAAGTCAGTGGATTGATGATGATAATTATGTCGGAGAAAATGGTGTTCTTATCCCTGGATATCAGAATGGTGTTTCTTTTAGATGGCCATTAAGCTCCGGTTATTCTTATATCAGCAGCTATTTCGGATATCGTGAGTCACCAGGCGGAATTGGTTCCACTAACCATAAAGGAATTGATATTCCTGCTCCAACGGGTACACCTATTTACGCTGCGGCCTCAGGAACGATTGTTGCTATGTTATCACCATCTGCTTCAGGCGGTGCAGGATATTATACTAAGATAAATCATAATGGTAAGGGACTTATCACAGAATATATGCACCAGTCCAAATTTAATCCAAAGCTGAGTGTCGGAGATAAGGTATCAAAAGGGGATATTATTGGATATGTGGGAAGTACAGGAAACAGTACACATCCTCTTTTTCACGCCCTCTATCACATACTTTCCTTCCTCTGTCACATCCAGGACTTCCTGCACATGGACGCACTCTCCCTTTCCTGCATGAGGTTTGATCTCTTTGGAAAATCTCTGCTCATTGTGCCCGATCACTCTGAGGGCGCCGTTTAAAATATGAGCAGTGGAGCGGTAATTGACGTCCAGGAGAATCTGCCCGGCATCGGGATAGTCTCTGGAAAAACCAAGCATAATAGAAGGGTCTGCTCCCCGGAATTGATAGATCGACTGATCGTCATCTCCTACTACAAACAGGTTATTTTCAGGAAGCGCCAGCATCTTCAAAATTTCATACTGTATTTTATTGACATCCTGAAATTCATCTACCAGAATATACCGGAACCTGGCCTGCCATTTTTCAAGAATATCCGGTCTGGACTTAAAAAGCTCATGGCAGAGAATCAGCATATCGTCGAAATCGATCTTGCGCATTTCCTTTCTCTTCTTTTCATACATCTGATAGATATCTGCAAATGCTCCCGGACATACGGACGCTTTATATGTCTGAATATCCAGCCCGTTATTTTTTACTTTTCCGATTTCTGTCAGAAGATCTCTGATAAAATCCTGTTCATCTTCCACTTCCAGCTTAAGATCCAGTTCCGGCAGAGCCAGGATCTGCCCCAAAAGTCTGCTGCTCTCTTCCCCGGTCAGAATATTTGCCGAAGTAAATCCATAAGCCCACCTTAGAATCCCGTAATAGATCCCATGAAATGTCCCGAATGTTACAGGAGGACAGACTCCTCCCATAAGACTTTTAAATCTGTTCTGCATTTCATAGGAAGCGTATCTGGTAAAAGTAATGACCAGAATTTCTTCTGGTCTTACTTTATACCTTTTAATCAGATTTTCTATTCTTGCTGCAATGGTAAGAGTTTTCCCGGAACCGGGACCGGCAAGGACCATACATGGCCCCTGGAAATGACAGGCTGCTTTTTGCTGTGCCTTATTCAGATGCATTCCTTACCTCGTTTCTAACAATTCAATTCCCTTACGGATCCTGCACAGGGACTCTTCTTTGCCAAGTACTTCCATAATTTCTGTCGCTCCGCCAGGCGTATTCTGCTTGCCGGACACGGCAGTTCTCACCGGCCACATTACATAGCCGTTTTTGTAACCTTTTTCTTCAATATATTTTTTCAGGGTGGCATACAGGGCATCATTGCTGTAATCATCCTGCGCTTCCAGGATCGGAAGAACTTCTTTTAAAACTTCCAGAGAAGTCTCTTCATTTGTTTTCATTTTCTTATGGCAGTACATTGCTGTGTCATATTCCGGCAATTCTTGGAAAAAGTCTATCTGGTCTTTGATATCAGGGAAGATTTCGATTCTGGTCTTTACAAGCGCCGCAATCTTCTTCAAATCATAATCTTTTGTGATCACTTCTTCAATATAAGGCTTTGCCATCTCATAAAACCTGTCTGCATCCATTGCTTTCAGATATTCGCCATTCATCCATTTCAGCTTTGTCATGTCAAACACAGCCGGTGACTTGCTCATATGATGATAGTCGAAGATTTTTACCAGCTCATCCAGAGAGAAGATTTCCTGTGTTCCCTCCGGACACCATCCCAGCAGAGCCACATAATTCACGATTGCTTCTGATACAAATCCCTGATCCAGAAGATCTTCATAAGAAGAATGGCCGCAGCGTTTACTCAGCTTTTTGTGGTTTTCATCCGTAATAAGCGGGCAATGCACTGATATTTTATGATGACCATTCCGAAATTATTTCTGTATTTTATGCTACATTTTCTGCAGCCTGCTTTTTATTTGCAGGCTTTCCTGCTTTTCTCTTATCATATGCTGCAAATAATCCTGCGAGAAGTGTACCTGAAATAGAATGCCATGTACAGGATACAGCACAGATAATTGCGGATTCCGGTGCCACCGCAAACTGTGCCGTTGTGGTTGCAAGGTTGGTAGCAAGTCCGGCGTTCTGCATTCCAACTTCGATGGAGATTGTTCTCTTCTTTGCAGTATTCATACCAGTCAGTCTTCCTGCGCCGTATCCCAGCAGATATCCAAGTCCATTATGAAGAAATACTGCCACAAAAATTACAACTCCTGATTCAAAGAATTTGTCTCCCTGCGAAGAAACCACTCCGCCAACTACACATGCAAGTCCAAGCACTGCAACTCCAGGCATCACTTTCTGAAGCTCTGTAAATGTTTTTTTCTTTCCAAACAGATAATTCAGTAAAAATCCAAAAGCTACCGGAACAATAACGGTCTCAACAATAGATACAAACATCGGAAGTCCTTTGATCGTAATATGCGTTCCGCTTGCAAGAAGTGAAACCATAAGCGGTGTCATAACCGGTGAAATGATTGTGGATACCGTAGTCATTCCTACGGAAAATGCCACATCTCCGCCACACAGATAAGACATGATATTGGAGGATACACCACCCGGACAACAGCCTACAAGGATCAGACCAAGTGCAATTCCATCCGGAAGCTGAAGTACTTTCGTCAGTGCAAATGCAAGAAATGGCATGATCAGATACTGCGCGATTGCGCCGATACAGATATCAAAAGGTCTCTGTGCCAAAATCTTAAAATCTTCGGTTGTCAGTGTCAGTCCCATGCTAAACATGATGATTCCGATGATGATCGACTGACAGGTGAACTTGTTGGATACCGGATCAACGAACAATGGGTTATTTACCCATCCCATCATTGCCGGTACAAAGAATGTGACTACTGCAATAGCGATTACCACCAATGATGTATAGTCTGATAAAAATTTGCTTGCTTTTTGTAATGCTTTCATTACAGTTTCCTCCTTTTTCTTTTCGTCCACGCAAAACTGTTCTTCTAATCTTCCGATAACAAAATTCACAGGATTTTTTTGTATACACAGCAACAAAAAAGTCCCTTTCCAGAATCAATCTGAAAAGGGACGAATAAAATCCGCGTTACCACCCTAATTCCACAGATAATAATCTGCGGCACTTCACATACCAACATATGCTATCCATATAACGGTGGATCCCGGCAAAGTCTACTTGCAGATACTTTTTCTGCTTTGAACCCGCTTCTTAGAGAGGATATCCTTATCCGGTTATTACCTGTTCACACCATCCACAGGCTCTCTGAAAATAATGACGGATACGACTTTGTTCTCATCAACGAATTTTGGTGAACCATATTTTCTTTAACAGTTATTATAGTCTTCTCTTCGGAAATGTCAAGAACGAATTTTAATTAAATCCGACAATTCTTCTCGCCACAATATACGCCAGAGACGAAATCTTTCTTCCTGATCTGCCCGGAAGATTCATGGTCTGTCCAAGGATTCCGTAACGGATCTTCCAATAAGTTCCGTAGTGATTCTTCTTCAGATACTGCCACAGCTCCCGTTTCTTTTCCAGATTCTCTGCATTTTTGGAACGAATCAGAAGAATCGAAGATACCGTCATCATAATTGCAAGATAATTAGTCATATAGGTCCGCAGTTTTTTATTAGAAATCTTGCGCATATCATACATATCAATCATGCTCTTTGTGACAAAGATCTGCTGATCCACACGACTGATCATCACCTTTTCATTGACAGACTGATCTTCTCTTCCAATGTAATAACGATAAAAATCCACATCCATATAATACATCTTACGCACATGCGGAAGTGGATAGTAAACATAAATATTGTCCACATAGAACGTATGCTTCGGCAGCCTGAGCTGACATAATTTCAGGAAATCTGTCCGGTAAATAACAGAATGCATCAGAATATACTGTCCCAGATGAAAATGTTTCACATCATTCCAGCCAAAAATCTCTTCCTGTGGAAGCACATTCTTGTACTCAATCACTTTCTTGTGCTCCATTCCTTCTTTTTCGTATACATAATTGGCAAGCAGCATATCCACCTGCTTTTCTTCCTCTTCAAACTTTTTCAGAACATCCAGAATCTTGTACAGTGCTTCTTCATCTACCCAGTCATCACTGTCCACCACTTTAAAATATTTTCCCTCTGCGTGGTCAAGACCTACATTGACCGCATCTCCGTGTCCACCATTTTCCTTATCAACTGCACGGATGATCGTCGGATACTTTTCTTCATACTCATGTGCAATCTTTGAAGTATCATCCTTTGATCCGTCATTAACTATGATGATCTCTACATCTTCTCCACCTTTTAAAATAGATTCCACTGCCCGGTCCATATAAGCTGCCGAGTTATAACACGGAATCGCAAACGATATATATTTCATGTGTATTCTCCTTCTCAATTTAAAGCTCACGTTCCTAGTATAGCCTAATTTTTTTTGTTTTCCAACTGATATTGTAAATTTCACATTTTTCGGCTATAGTTAAAGCTATATGATTACTATGAATAAAGAGGAGGATTTCAACTATGAATCACAATTTACTGGTCGGACAATCAGGTGGTCCTACTGCTGTAATCAACGGAAGTCTTTATGGTGTTGTCTCAGAAGGTCTGGCAAATCCGGAGATTGATAATGTCATCGGTATGATCAACGGTATCGAAGGTTTTCTTGCCGATCACACAATGGACATGGCACCTTTAAAAGAAAATGGCGAACTGGAACGTATCCGCACCACACCGGGTTCTTATCTTGGTTCCTGCCGTTATAAATTACCGGAAGATCTTTCTGATCCAGTTTATCCTGAACTTTTCCAGAAATTTACCGAAAAAGAAATCAGCTATTTCTTCTATATTGGCGGAAATGATTCTATGGATACCGTAAGTAAATTATCCCGCTACGCAGCAACAGTCGGAAGTGATATCCGCATCATCGGAGTTCCGAAAACCATCGACAACGATCTGGTTCTGACCGATCATACCCCGGGCTACGGAAGTGCTGCCAAATATGTTGCTTCTACAGTACGCGAAATTGCAATTGATGCCTCTGTCTATGATAATAAACCATCTGTCACCATCGTCGAGATCATGGGGCGCCATGCCGGCTGGCTGACCGCCGCAAGCGTTCTTGCCCGCAAATTTGAAGGCGATAATCCGGTTCTTATTTATCTTCCGGAAGTTGCTTTCTCCCCGGATGCATTTATCGAAAAGGTAAAAGAAAAGCTTACTAAAACTTCTAATCTCGTTGTCTGCATTTCCGAAGGAATCAACGATGGTAACGGAACCTTTGTCTGCGAGCTTGCAAGTGATGTCGGCACAGATACTTTCGGTCATAAAATGCTGACTGGCTCCGGAAAGTATCTTGAAAATCTCGTAAAAGAAAAGCTTGGTATCAAAGTACGCTCTGTGGAACTCAATGTCTGCCAGAGATGCTCTTCCTCCTGTTTATCTGCCACAGATCTGGACGAAGCCGCTGCTTCCGGCCGTTTTGCTGTAAGTGCCGCTTTAGATGGTGAAACAGGAAAGATGATCAGTTTTATCCGTAAGAGTGATGACCCATACATCCTTGAATTCGGAACTGCAGACGTGAACGAAATCTGTAATAAAGAAAAAGCTGTTCCTGAAGAATGGATCACAAAAGACGGTTCCGACATCGGAGATGAATTCATCGCTTATGCCCGCCCGCTGATCCAGGGAAGTGTAGAAGTACCTATGAAAGATGGGCTTCCATACTTCGCATTCCGCAAATAGTCTTGTTCACAATTTGTTCATTTATCTTTCAAAAAACCTTCATTTGTTAAACACTCTTTCTTCACAAGTGTTTTATATACTAGAATCATCAAATGAAGAACATAAAAGATAAAAGATTTCAAACAAATCATTTAATAAGACGTGCAGAAGTTAATAATAGAATAACTTTTTCATAATACATGCCGGGGGCTTTTAAGTCACCCGGCATCCTCCCTTTTATGGGACTTTTTCAAAAATTTCTTTCAGCGTTTTATTCTCCAACCCGGATATTTTCTCCATCGATCACAATTTTATATTTTCCCTGAAGCTGTTTAAACGCTTCTGATTCTGCAAGCTCAGGAACTGCCTGGATGGCCTTTTTTACTGCTTCTGCACATAATTCTCTTTCCATTTCCGGATTCTCACAATAACGCTCCAGATAGTTCATCCACAGCCTTTCTGAATCCGGTAATACTTCAACCGCCTCTCTGCTGATCTCCCACACTTTCTCATATTCCTGCGCTTCTTCATAAATCAACTGCAGCTTTTCATAAATCTCTTCTAATTCTTCTTCATTCGATTCTAATTTTCTGATCTGTTCATATTGTTCAGCTGCTTTTAAATTCTCACCAAGTTTAAAATAGCTTTCTGCAAGATATTTTCTGACCTCACACTCCTTTTCTCCATTTGTATCCCACCGGTACCACGCCTGTCTTCTAATCATCTCCTCACCAATTCTCTTTGTCAGCCTGTACCATTTTTCACTCTCTTCCAGAACACTTACCTTCAATAGCGGGTATTGGTACAAATACACTTTCATCTGTATTTTTTCTGCATGTTTCTCCAATTCATCTAATATTTTTTTTACTGCATCTTCTGCGTTTAATCCATCCTCCTGCTGTATACTCCCTTCTTCCAGACTCGCTATGACTACCCGATATGCATCGGAAAACTCTGTCTCCTGCATTTCCTTATCGAGACTATCCAGGCTGTTCACATAATCTTCCCACGCTACATAATAAATAAGTCCCATTTCCAGATAAGGACTGTCCCCATTTTGTTCCACAACCTCTTTTGTCTCCTTTTTCTCCTTTACTCCTTCCTGAACTTCCGCCTCTGGCTGATCCTGATCCGCTGCAATCGCTTTTGTTTCCGGCTTTTTCACTGTCCCTCCGATGATTGCTGCACTCATGATACAAACCGCCAGAATTGCAAGCAAAATCTTTTTTGCCGAAACCTTATCCCTCGGTCTTTCCATTTCCCTTTCCAGAAAACCAATTTCTTTTTGCATATTTTTCAATACTTTTATGGCATTTTTCCCACTGCTATAACACTTTCCAAGCATTCTTTTCCAGACTCGTTCTTCTTTCCGTGTAAATGCCTTTGGATCCAGACATTTTTCTGCTGTAAATTCCATTATCTTTGCCAGACCATACAGATCATCCGACCGTTCTGTCTTCTGCGAAAGAACCCTTTCTTTCCTTACAAAAAGCATACGAAGCTTTTTCTTCTTCATCTGCTTTAAAAGTTCCTCGTTTTCCGGTTCATTGATATCCAGAAGACAAAGCATTCCGTCTCCGGTTATGATTACTGCATATGGGTTCACATATCCATACGCCGCATCCTCATTTCCACAACGATAATACTGTTCCAGCTGTTTTGAAAGCTGTCTGATCCATTCAAATACTGTTTCTTTTTCCACCCGGATCCCCTGTTTGATATACTCCATCAAAGAACAGCCTTTTGCATAGTCATTTACCATATAACTCCAGCCATTCTGATCCACAAAACGGAGTACCGCATAGTCTCTTCTTTCTTCCATCCTGTTCCTCCCTGTGTCTGTTCATTCATATTAACTTGTCCTGAAAATGCCACATCGAATCATGTGTCTGATATCATATACTTTTCTTGTGATCTGTTTCAAAGCAGAGAATGTCACCCGGCGTATCTTCAGAATATTTCATTATACCGGATGCAATTTCCTATAAAATAAAATTAGAATCGAATTAGAATGACTTCACTATACACTGACATCCGCCACTTTACAAGCAGAACTTTTTTCAATAATTCACAAACTTTTTGTTCCAAAATCAGTCACTGATCTTTTTATTTTCTATAATCCTCTGACAGTCACAAGGATTCCCTGTCTTGTGCATTCTGCCAGACTGGTTACTGTTCACAGTACCTGTGACCAGCAACGCATCTCGCCATTTTAAATCGCCTTTGGCGATGGGCGAGATGCCATTCAAGATAAAACGTGCATCCTCCGTGCCAATCAGCGTAGTGATTGACACGGGAGTGAACAGTAACCCGGACTGTACTTTTTCCCACTTGCTTTTCACTCCCGTATCGCTTATCCTTTTATTGAATATATTTATGAAAGAAGGCATACCTATGGCTCAATCTTCACATGTACTTCACGAAATCCATCCTGTATTTAACACAGACTCCCGCATTCTGATCCTTGGGAGCTTCCCTTCTGTAAAATCACGGGAAAGTCAGTTTTTCTACGGGCATCCAAGAAACCGTTTCTGGGATCTTCTTGCCACACTTACAGATGAACCACTTCCTGCCGGCATAGAAGAGAAAAAATCACTGCTCCTTGCACACCACATTGCCGTCTGGGATGTGATCGCCTCTTGTGATATCGAAGGCTCCAGTGACAGCAGTATCCACAATGTCGTTCCCAATGACCTTTCAGAGATTCTTCAGACGGCATCCATCCGACAGATTTTCACCAACGGTGGCACTGCATACCGCTTATATAAAAAATACTGTTTTCCACAAACTCAGCAAAAAGCAATCTGTCTGCCATCCACAAGTCCGGCAAATGCAGCCTGGTCAAAGAAACGCCTGCTTACCAAATGGAATCAGATCTGTCCTTATCTCGAATAAGAACCAGCAAACCGGCTTTCATCGCCCCGTTCAAAAATGAGGTCAAGATTTTTTGAACTTTTTTCATTTTAATACTTGACATATTATTTTTTCTGATGTATACTTGATTTTGTTGTTGAGCAACACAGTTCAACACACGATATAAATGTGCGTTTAGCTCAGCTGGATAGAGCGTTTGGCTACGGACCAAAAGGTCGGGGGTTCGAATCCTCTAACGCACGCTGTAAGAGGTCTTTCGTGAGAAAGACCTCTTTTTTATATTTGCCAAGCTGGGCACATATAAAAAGTGCCCAGATAATTTTCATACCAGGACACATTCATTTCATTTCTTTTCGCTTTTCCACTCTGCATTCTATCCAAGTGCCACATCCAGCGTCGTTCCAATAAAAGGGATCATGATCCCGGTAAATAAATTCATGCTTTAAACTGCTGCTCCTGCTTCCTGTGTTAAAATTTCTGTCAGAGCCGCACCACTGCTTGTATGGCTGCGAACCACCTTCGCATTGCTTCTTTTTGCCTCATCAAGCGCGGTTTTTACCATCTTGTGCGATACTGTATTTGTAAAAAGTACAAACAGGTCAGGCTGTCCAAGCTGCTTATTCAGATCGGCAGACATATGCGTAAATACTTTAGCTTTACATTTAAACTGTTTGCATATTTTTTTATACTGACAGACCATTCTGTCATGACCTCCTACAATTACAACGCTCATTCTTATCCATCTCCTTAATTCATTCTAATAACGATTGTGATTGTTTTGTATGCCGCCCCGCAGAAACGGAGCGGCTCTTTTTTGATGATTATTTAGCTTTTAATTTTTGATTTTTATTTGTTTTTGATTCGATTATAATTTTATTTGATTATTTAGCTTTTTCGGTTTTCTGTTTTATTTAAAAGGTATTCGTATCTCTTATAAGCCAGCCACCTCCCTGCCGAGTGACTCACACTCATCTATTGCATCTGCTCCCGGTGTTCCGTGGCAGATAAGTCCTTCTCCGCCGACGATCTGTGCGCCAGCCTGTTCCATTCTTTCAGCCCATGTACGCATCCATTCGCCGTCTCCCCAGTCATAGGATCCAAACAGGGCAACCTTTTTTCCTGATGCAAATCCTTCCAGTTCAGATACAAACGGTTCTACCGTTCCGTCTTCCAGTTCTTCGGCTCCCATTGCAGGGCATCCAAGTACCCAGACAGCCTGATCTTTTAAATCAGCAGGCGAAATAGTTTCCATCGGTACTACATCAGCACTTTTCCCTGCTGCTGTAATTCCTGCTCCAATTGCCTGTGCCATTGCTTCTGTATTTCCTGTTCCGCTCCAGTATGCTACACAAATATCACTCATTTTTAAATTCTTCCTTTCTTTTTTCTTTCTATCATCTACCAGGTTTTATTCCTTTATGCAGGCTGTATGTCAAATGGCTGTCTCACGCTTCTTGCTGCATGCCACAGATCCTTCCCTGCCTGCATTTCCCTGATAAATTCCTCTTTTACAACGTTGTAGATAGAAAACATTTTCTTGCGTTCTTCTACGTTCTCATACACTTTCCAGTATCCCTGATAAAGGAAATCTTTTCCGTTGTGCTCAATAAACCCTTTCACATCTGCAAGTGGATATCCGAGGAAAATTCCAAGTTCATGTGGAAATTCTGCACTTCCATGCTGATATCCTTCAAATCTCAGATTCATGATCTGAAGCATCTGTGGAAACTCAAATCCCCGATAGCCAAGTGTATCAAGAAATTCGCTGTATTCTTTTTTTCCAAGGATTTCAAGAATCTCTTCTTCTCTGTAGATCAGCCATACTTTTCGGACTCCGCCGTCGCAAAGCATGCTGTATGAAATTCCCATCTCTTTCAGACTTTCCGCAACTTCCTTTTCACTTACATTTTTCAAGGTCAGAATATTGGATGGCTTTACACCGGTCAATACCGGAGCACACTGCCATGCAATTTCCATCTGAGCAGATGTCTGTACATCTTTCTGCATCCAGTTCATGTTGTTTTCCTCTTGCATGAGTTTGTTTTAATTTATTTTGGTTAGCTTTTTCTAACTATTTATAGTCTACTATATTAGTGGGATTTTGTCTATAGGAATTTTTGAAAAGTTTTCTCATTAACCCGTAATTTATGTTTTTACAACATACATTCTATCTGCCCTGGAAATATATCTTACTGTAATTTTGTAATCATTTCTGCAAAAAAAAGTGTATCAAAGTTTTTCAACCTTGATACACTGTATTTTTACAATTAACAGTCTTCCGCAATCTTATCAATCAGTCTCACTGTATCTTCCCATCCAATACACGGATCCGTAATCGATTTACCGTATACCATATTTCCGCCGATATCCTGTCTTCCTTCTACCAAGTAGCTTTCTACCATTACACCTTTGATCAGTTTTTTCAGCTTTGAATCATAATTTCTTGTGTGCAGTACCTCGCTTACGATTCTGAGCTGTTCTTTGTACTGCTTGTTAGAATTGGAATGATTGGCATCAATGATCGCTGCAGGATTCTTCAAATTCTTCTGCTCATACATATCCAGAAGTCTCTTGCAATCCTCATAATGGTAGTTTGGAATCGTTGTGCCATATTTATCCACGCCGCCCCGCAGGATCACATGTGCCAGATCATTCCCACCTGTCGTCACATCTTGCCCACGATAAATGAAGCGGTGCGGTCCCTGTGCTGCAACAACAGAATTGAGCATTACCGATAAATCTCCACTTGTCGGATTCTTCATCCCAATCGGGATATCCATTCCGCTCGCAGTCAAACGGTGCTGCTGGTTCTCAACCGAACGCGCACCAATCGCTTCATAAGAAAGAATATCATCCAGATAACTTCTGTTCTCCGGATAAAGCATCTCATCTGCTGCTGTCAGATAAGTCTCCTGCATGGCTCTGATATGCATTTTACGGATTGCAATGATTCCGGCAAGCAGATCCGGTGCCTGCTCCGGATCCGGCTGATGCAGCATTCCCTTGTATCCCTCTCCGGTTGTACGTGGCTTGTTCGTGTAGATTCTTGGAATGATCATCAGCTTATCCGATACTCTGTCATTTAACTTTGCAAGCCTGTTCACGTACTCACATACCGAATCTTCATTGTCCGCCGAACATGGTCCGATGATCACCACGAATTTGTCTGATTTCCCTGTAAAAATATCACGGATCTCCTCATCCCGCTTCGCCTTGATAGCTTTTAATTTATCCGATAACGGATATTCGTTTTTCAAGTCTGCCGGTAATGGCAACTCTGCGTTCACTCTCATTCCCATTGTATTATCCTCCTGCATGTATTTTTCTAGTCCTGATAATATCTTACCATATCTCTTGTAATTTCTGAAACAGAATGTGCACCGCACATCTGCATGGCATCTTTGAGTTCTGCTCCCAGCTTATCAATGTAAAGCTTCACACCTTCTTCTCCACCGCCATAGACCGCTACAACGAACGACCGGCAGATCAGTACACCATCAGCACCAAGTGCAAGTGCCTTGAAAATGTCTGTACCGGAGCGAATCCCTCCGTCAACCAGAATCTTCATAGAACCGTTCACTTCTTTTACAATCTCTTCCAGCACTTCTGCAGTTGCCGGACACTGATCCAGCACTCTTCCTCCGTGATTAGATACGATGATCGCATCGGCACCTGCTTCTTTTGCTTTTCTCGCGCCTTTCGCTGTCATCACGCCTTTGACGATAAATGGTCTTCCAGCCATCTTCACAATCTCGGAAAGCTCCTGTACATTCTTGCTTCCTGCCGGCGGATTCATATTTTTCAGAAACGGAAGTCCTGCCGCATCAATATCCATCGCTACCGCAAATGCTCCTGACTTCTTCACCAGTTCCATCTTCTCCCGGACAGTATCCAGATTCCAAGGCTTTACTGTAGGTATCCCGCATCCATCATTTTCACGGATTGCCTCCGTTGCAGCCTCCATTACCTTTGCATTCACTCCATCTCCGGTAAATGCGGCGATTCCGGCATCTGCACAGGCTGATACCAGTACATTATTATAAGAAACATCATCATACTTGTCACTGTAGTGCAGATTCACGGCTCCAACCGGTCCTGCAAAGAACGGCATCTTAAATTCCTTTCCAAATAAATTCACAGAAGTGTCTGTCTCTCCGCCATCACAGATCGTATCCATGTTCACGCGGATCTCCTGCCACTTTTTATAATTTCTGATCGCAGTATCACCAACACCTTTTGCGCCCGGTCCCGGTATCTGGTTTTTACATGCTCTTCCATCACAAACCGGACAGGCTTTGCAGTAAAGCCCCATAGATAATTTTGCGTTTTCCATCATTTCCTGATATGTCATATCATTCCCTGCTTTCTTTTGTTTTCCTGTATCTGACAGCTTCGACTTTCTGCCACGTTACTTAGTCAGTATGATATCACTTTTCTGTCTGTTCGACAAGAATACCTCCTTGTTTTTGACAGGATTTTCCCCTATAATAAAAACAGAACACTTGAATCATAAAGGAGACTTAACTTAGAATGAAATGCCCTGTATGCGGTCACAAAGTCCGCCCCAGCAAAAAATGTCCCGGCAAATATCTCTGTGATACCTGCCGTAAAAGATTTCCGGCATCCGCTGTGATTCCGGATGATACAGATACCCGAAGTGCCAGATCTTCTGCCCATAAGCATGGATCTGTTTCCAGAAAAAAGCGCCCGGCTGCCAGACAGCAGGCTTTTTTCGACGATCCCCTGAACGGACCGGAGATCTACCACAGCACAGCTGCTGCCATGCGCAGCATGCGTAAAAATGTTCCGGAAGCAGAAGAAGCAGAAGCTCAGAAGAAAACCACTGAAAAAAAAGAGACTGAAAAAGTTTCTACAGACAAACCCTTTTCCGGAAATGAATCCTCCGTACAGGAGCATGCTCCAGTTCCAGAACCAGTTATCAGCTCCGGTCAGGAAGATGAACCTGCTGCCAAACCAACGCCAGTTTCCAAAAACGATACTGCAGGCACAAAGTCCGATGTATCTTCTGATGATGTAACTTCACCAGACCAGCTAACAACCCCCAAAAAGAAACACAAAAAAAGTCTGCCGTTTATCATCTTGATTCTCATCCTGATCATTATTGCGGTTATATTCCTTTTTTCCAAAATGCACACTTCTTCTGACAATTCTTCCGGCACTTCAACACCGAAGAAGACAGCTGATGCCACCAAAGAGATCTATAAGCAAAATGAGACCGCCGCATACAATGGCATTGAGATCACGATGGACAGCTACGTAGAATCCGAAGGAGATGACTGGTCTGTCCCGACAGAAGGCAATGAATTTACGTTTGTCCATATGACAATTGTCAATCAGACATCTGATGATCTGGTCATCAGCAGTATGGCAAGCTTTGAAAATTATTGTGACGATACCAAACTTGACTACAGTGCAGCTGCATTTACTGCTCTTGCAACCACAAGCGACCAGCCAAAGCTCGATGGAACGATCGCTCCCGGCGAAACCCTGGAAGGATATCTTTCTCTGGAAGTCCCACTGAACTGGTCTACCATCGAAATCCGATATACCGATAAGATCTGGTCTGATGATGCCGTTCATTTTCAGATCAAGCGCCAGGAGTAAACTACTACCTGCAGATACATGGATGACAAAAACAAGCTTCTTCGGAATTCTCTGTCAAATAAAAAAGGATGCAGCTCTAAGACTGTATCCTTTTTTATTTCAGAATCTTAAAGATTCACTCCGCGCATTTTTTCTTTCTTACTGCCCCTGCGATCACAATCAGAACGCCAAGACCTGTCAGTATCTTTCCTGCTGTCACTCCAGGCGCATGATACAAAATTCTGATTTTATGTTTTCCTGCTTCCAGATGAAATCCCAGAAACGCTTTATTCACTTTTTCACATTTCACCTTTACGCCATCTATCGTCATTTCAAACCCTTTATCAAACGGAATGGACGTAATGAACATTCCATCCTTCTGACTTTTGATTCTCCCCTGGATCAGATTCCCTTTCGTCTGCTCTTTATCCACCCTGAATACACTCTGATAAAGGCCGGTATCTTCATTTAATACGCCGTTATATGCACTCATATCTTTAATCGTATACTCTCCTTTTCCAAGAGATAAACGGACCGTTTTCTGCCCCTTTTCCAGTCCTACTGCATAGGTAAATACGGTATTTCTGTTATAATACACATGCTGGATTGACGAAAGTTTATTGCGCTCTCCTTCCAGGGATATTTCGATATCCTCTTTCGGTTTTTTATTCTCGATTCGAAACTGTACAAACAGAACTCCATCTTTCTCTTCCTGTTCCGGGACAGCCACTTCGAACTCCTGTTGCTTTTTCATTTTCACCTGATATCCGTTTTCAGTCGGGACAACCAGTGAAATCCCGTTATTCTTTTCCGGAATCCGAAAATCACATTTCTCTATATCTTCTGCCAGTTTTTCTTTCACCTGTCCTGCCGATACAGTTCCGTCCTTTGTCACAGCATATCTGGTAAATACCAGCTGATTATATGGGAAATCCAGTCTGTCATATTCCGCTTCCGACATCGTCTGATCCGTCTCATAGGCAATCGGTGCTGCATTTTCATTACAGTACACATCCCCTCCCCCGGTCATCCACTTTTTCTCATATCCCGGTATATTCTGACTGGAGATCAGATATTTCACTCCCATCAGCTGTCTGAATACCGGATTCTGCGAAACCGACTGCATCAGAAAATTTCGGTACGGCTGCTCTACCTGAAAATCATTTTTACGGAAATTCTGGTAATCAGCATTATAGGAAGACGAATACAGGGATGTAATATATTGCTCACTGTTCCACACACGATTCAGATTTTCCGCATTTTCATCTTCATTTCCAACCTGCTCGACCCGGTAGAATCCACTATCTGATGTAATTGCCTTGTCCACAGCTTTCCCGATGGACCGGCTGGTATCTTCCTCATATGCTTTCCTGCTCTCCAGATTTCCACTCTTTTCCCAGGAATAGCTTCCGGTAACAATAAGGCTCAGGATCACCGGTCCCAGAACGGCTACTGTCAGATACTTCCGAATCCATGCACTATACGCTTGTGCCACGCAGATCAACAGTGTTATGACCGCATCCAGCAAAAGTAGTTTCCAAAGGACTCCGCTTTTCACATCATCCTTCTTCAGATAAATATATATGATAATTGCCAGACATGGAAGAAGCATCCAGATTCTCGCTATTTTCTGATTTTTCAGCTTCTCCAGATATTTTGCCGTAAGATAGCACAGAAGCGGCAAAAACGGGATCAGCGACTTCGGTCTGATATAAAGTGCACCATTGAGCAGATACGAAAAAAACGGAACTGTCAGCACCACCAGACAACCAAGCGACAGGATCTTCTCATAAGCCTTTTTATAAAAAAGTCCGGTCAGCAAAATAATCAGCATCAGACAGCTAAGTCCCGGTCCATATGCCCCATACAGAAATTTTTCCAAATTAATCTGCGGTGTCAGAAGCTGCCAGATATCTGTTTTTTCTCCCTTGCTTCCGCTTCTCCCGAGAAGAGCCATCGCAGTCGGCACAAGAAGAACTCCTGCAAGCATGATTGCCGTCAGAATCCTTCCTGCAAACCGCAGTCCGTCACCTAGAAATCCTTTTACCGTAATCATCTCTTCTGCCCGCTCTTTTGTCCTTGCATACCGGTAAATTCCATATAGACCAAGCGCCAGTATTCCACCGATGCTGAAATAAAAACTTGTCATGATCATCAGAAAGGTTCCGCCGATCAGCAGACCAGATTTTTTCTGTTCAAAATATCGGTCGATTCCGCAAAATGTCAGACAAAGAAATGGCATATAATTTACAAACATAATCTGATGCGACGACTGATAGATCATAGGTCCTGCGAAAAGAAACATCAGCGCTGTCATCCCGCTTACCGCAGCTGTAAATTCTCGGCTTTTCAGCCACCGGTACAAAATTATAACCGCTGCTGCCAGACAGACAATACTTGCCACCATCATATAATCCGACATCTTCACATTCGGCAGAAGATAACCGATCAAAACGACCGGACTAAACAATCCATAATAAGAAAAATTGTAAATATTCTGACCACCGCCAATATTTAATGCAAACTCAGGGAAAAACTGCCCTGTACGATAAAACTGCTGTCGGAAATATTCCGGGAACACACTGTGCTGACTGCTCCAGTCCACCTTTGCCCCGAAAATATTTCCTGCGCCTGTAGAGTACAGACAGGCGGCAACCGTAAGCAGGATCAGTGCCATTTCCCATAGCAGACCTTTTCTACGTTCTTTCATGCTTCTGCTCCTTATCATCGCTGGAATCCTTTAAAATAAAAATCGGACGTTTCTTCGTCTCAAGATAAGTCTTTGACAGATACTCCCCTACAATTCCGGTACAGAGAAGCTGTACTCCGCTGACCATGAAAATAATACAGGCAAGTGACGGCCAGCCAGATACCGGATCTCCCCAGACCAGCGTCCTTACTACGATCACTGCGATCATAATAAAGGAAAGCACGCAGAACAGTACACCCACTACCGACGCCAGTGAGAGCGGTGCCACTGAAAATCCGGTAATTCCCTCCACCGAATATTTAAACAGCTTCCACATGGACCACTTGGTTTTTCCGGCAGAGCGCTCAATATTATCGTACTGCAGCCATTTTGTACGGAATCCAACCCAGCCGAAGATTCCCTTTGAAAAACGATTATACTCGCTCATTTCCAGAACTGCCTGCACCATCTTCCGCTTCATCAGCCGGTAATCTCTCGCTCCATCTACAATCTCTGTCTTTGAAATAGCATTGACAAATTTGTAAAAGCTTTCTGACAGGAAAGAACGGATACGTGGCTCTCCGGTTCTTGTAACCCTTTTTGTCGCTACATTGTCGTATCCATCCTCCTGCAGGATCTCATACATCTCAGGTAATAGCGTCGGTGGATCCTGAAGATCTACATCCATAAGTGCAACATAATCGCCTTCCGATGCTTTCAGTCCTGCATAAATCGCAGCTTCCTTTCCAAAGTTTCTGGAAAATGAAAGATATCTGCACCTGCTGTCCTTTTCATTCAGGTCTTTCATGATACCAAGCGTCGCATCTGATGAACCATCATCTACAAAAATCAGTTCAAATACAACATCCTTCATCTCGTCCATTACACGGCACATTTCTTTATAATAAACAGGCAATGCCTCTTCTTCGTTATAACATGGTACTACTACCGAAATCTTATCCATATTCTTCACCTCGGAAGTAGAGTTTACTCTCTTTTTATTAAATATACACATCCATTTCCCTTAATATTTTCTGAAAAATTTCTAAACAGAAAATTACACTTTAAAAAAAGTGTGCTCCGGCACTTTCCAGTCCCAGGGCACACACATTTTCCATACCTTTATTCAACAATTGTATACTGAAGTAATTCATAATGAAGACGGCTTCCTTCCCGGATTTCTTCCGGAAGAAGTGCTCTTGCTACCATCTTTGCCTCTTCCTCTGGCAGATTGGTCCGCTTCAGCATCGCATAATCTCCATCGATTCTCTCTACAATATAATCACAAACCAGCATCTTGTTCCTCCTCTTTTTTCTTCTATCTTAGCTCGCCACCGCTCTTTTTTCAACTACAAGCTCAGGAGTTACATTCTGATGCCGGTAAATACTCAGCAAAATTCCCATCAATACTGCTGAAACCATCTGGCCACTTCGTCCATATCCGAAGAACAGACACCAGGCTCCCTGACCGAACCCGGATACCCCAATGTTCGCCAGCAGTGATAACAGAAACTGAATTGCCAGAACCATCACACAGCCAAATCCCATCATCATACCAAGCTGGTTCTTCTGCTTCAGCGCGCTTCTTAAAAACCAGCACAGCAAACCGGCAATTATTGCAATACAAAGAACCATCACAAGAATTCCACAATACCCCGCAATTCCAAGCATGATATAATCCGCGGAACTGATACGATCCCCAGTCCAAAAGTCCTCTACTCCGGTGGCGCGTCCAACTGCCATACATTTCGACAGCAGTTCCCGTACTGCCCCAAGCGTTGTTCCTTCCATCATTTGTGACTTATTCACTGCAAACATCGCCAGGATACGGCTTTTTTGATATTCCGCACCAAAGAAGAAAAAATATGCCAGTATGCCAACCGGAACTCCAACAACACTGATACCTATTCCGGTCATCACCTTTGTAACCGCAACCTGATACCATCCCTTTTCCAGTGCCAGCATCAGCATAAAGACACAGGAAAGTCCAACCGTCCCTGCCATCACAAGATCCGGACAGGTGATCAGGATCCCTGCGATAAGCAGCATCCAGACTATGGCTTTAAGAACAGCACCATATCCTTCTCCCCGGTACCGATACAACACTGCACCATACAATGGAAGAAACAGCCAGCTCATCAGCGAAAAACTTACAATGAAGCCGCCGACTCCAATCCATCTTACTGCACCGTTAATCTGAAGGGCAAAAAAATGTCTCATCAGAACCATAAACAACAGATAACTGCCTGCCAAAAGCCTTGCGTGCTTTCCGATCCAGCTGTAATCCATATAACACACCAGGATCATAACCGAAAATGCCATCGCAAGCCGGAATATCTGCCGAATTCCTGCGATATATCCATAACTTTCATTCTGTTTCAAAAAGAAAGCTGCAAACATTCCACTTAAAATCTGCATCAGAGCGATTACAAAAATTGCTTTCCATGGCATCTTCGGTCTGTGGATCTGATCCATCTCCACTCCGACTTCCACCGGGTCACCCATCTCCTCCACAGCTGCCTTCTCAGCTTCTTCTTCCTTCATCCCTTCTGCCATAAAAACCTGCTTTTGATCTTCAATATGATCTTCTACTTCCTTTGCAATAACCGGACACATTTTCTTGCAGCGGATCTGACCGGTCATCAATTCCAGATAATCACGCCGTTCCAAAACACACACCTCCGATCACCTGTAAAATAGCCTCCGAATACTCTTTCCACTCTTTCTTTTTTGCCTGATACTGCTTTTTCCCATCTCTGGTAATCCGGTAATACTTCCTCATCTTTCCGCCGGTCTCCTGCTCATATACGGTAAGCCATCCCTTTTCTTCCATAGAATGCAGTAGCGGATATAAGGTTCCCGCTTTTAGTTCAAATACATTGTTTGACTTTCCTTTCAACGTATCGATCATCTCATATCCATACATATCCTTCTCTTCCAGAAGGCTTAAGATCAAAAGAGTCGTACTCCCTGATATCAGACTTTTATCAACTGCCATTTCTTTCTCCCTCCTTATATCGATTATCTATATACTTTGTACCTTCATATTATATCGATAATCTATATATGTCAACTGTTTTGCTGAAATTTATCTCTTCTTCAGAAGTTTTTAAGATATTTCAGGATTTCTTTATCTGCCCGTCACATTCTTTCCATAATTTCCCATTATACTAAATGCATAAAGTTAAGGGACGCCGGTAATCCTATATGATATAAACTCTGTAAGATTATCAGGATGTCCGCCTAAAAAATCAGGCATATGTCTTTGACCTATACCTTTTATATATATCTTCTCTCTACTCTGCCGATACAGTTTTGTATCGGCTCTTTTTTCATCTTATGAATTTTCAGCTTTCCGACACAGATATTCCTCATTTTCTCCTTAAGCTAAAAATTTAGCCGAAAAATTTTATTTTTTTCAAAAAAACACTTGTCAAAATCATATAGTTATGCTATTATAATTTTCGGTCACTGTTATAAAACAGTTCACCAAAATAGTTTTGGCTCCGTGGTCAAGCGGTTAAGACATCGCCCTTTCACGGCGGTAACACGGGTTC
>OGYS01000728.1_pt1 | contig 21054 bp, 13 predicted proteins | sample 1576611 | NCBI WGS metagenome assembly OGYS01 (sample SAMEA3541571, study PRJEB24748) | human gut metagenome | biome: human gut; feature: human-associated habitat; material: faeces | place: China | collected 2012
ATAATGAGAAACAGCTTCCCAGACAGGAAACGACACTGGGAGAAGATATCTTTCAACTGTTATTGAAGATTGTTCTTATCATTTTGGCGGTCATCCTTGTTTTTACATTTATGTACGGGATGGCGAGAATCAATGACGTATCTATGAAACCAGCAATAAAAGATGGTGATCTGGTCATGTATTATCGACTGGACAAGCGTTTTGTGTCCGGTGATATTGCAGTATTTAAGAAAGATGGCAGAACAACCACAGGCAGGGTCGTAGCAGTCGCAGGTGATACCGTAGATATAACAAAAGACGGTTTGATGATTAACGGTGCTACGCAGATTTCACAGGATATTTATTTTGACACCACACAGTTTCAAAATGGAGTTGACTTTCCAATCACTGTTGGCGAAGGTCAGATATTTGTACTGGGTGATAACAGACCGGAAGCGTCAGACAGCAGAATCTATGGCTGTATTAATATTAAAGACGTCAAAGGAAAAGCGATTGCGGTTATTCGGACCAGAGGACTCTAATCCCCTCCTCCGTTAATCAAATAAAAACAAACAATATTATCTACAAGGGAGGAATCATTATGAGCATGAACAAAATGTTCAAAAAAGTGCTCGCAGTTGTTGCTGCTGGTGCCATGACGATGGGAATGGCAATGCCAACATTTGCGGCAGATGGGGGCAAGACAACCGAGGCTTGGATTACTAAGACCTACAACACAGAGGTCGGAAAGGCTGAAACATTTAGCTTTACAGCAACACAGAAAACAGGTGATGGTTTAATAGGTACAACAGCTGACGTTAAAATACCAACAATTTCGTTTACAGCTGATCAAACAGGAACAACTTCTAAGAGAAGTCAGATTACATTTCCGACATATTCAGAAGCAGGAAAGTATGAGTATACTGTAAAAGAGACACAGACAGCAGATCCAATAGTAGCAAACAGTGATCATGAAAAAATGATCATGTCACAGGCTGAGTATACAATGGATGTATATGTTACAGATGGTGCAACTGGTACAGAAATTTCTAATATCGTTGTAAATAAAGTGAAAGATGATGCAGGTCAGACAGCAACTGGTAAAGTAGATATTGGAAATACCGATACTAATAGATTCAACTTTACTAACACTTATGTACAGGAAGCTGGTACAGGTACAAATCCTACAGATCCTGATCCGACATATAATGAGAATGGCTCTTTGAAGGTATCTAAAGCAGTTGTTAATGCAAATGGTACAACAACAACTCCTGACGATGAGTTCACTTTCACAGCAACATTTGCATTCCCGACTGGAACAGATGCAAGCACACTTGGCGGAATCAAAGATGCTAATGGAGGTGATGTTACACTTGCTGAGGGCGGAACATACACATTCCATTTGAAAGCAAATGAAAACATGAAGTTCACTGGTGTTCCAGCAGGAACAACAATTACTGTAAAAGAGTCTGCAGCTAAAAACTATAAATGTAGTGCAGTGATTACTATCAATGGTACTCAGTTGACTCCTGTTAGTGCTACAAAATATAGTACAGAACTTACAGTGGTAAATAAGGAAAAATTAGGTCAGAAACAGAATACCGTTGATGTAACCAATACATACAACGATGTACCTGTAACTGGTATCATCATGAACACTCTTCCATACGTTCTGATGATTGCACTTTGCGGTGTAGCACTGATTGCTTTTGTAGGATTCAAACGCAGAAGATTACAGAAATAATAAAATATAGCAACCAGGAAAGGGGATGTGTGCGGCGTTGCTCCGCCGCATCCCTTTTTGCTAATTTTGCGAGCAAATTGGTCAGATGAACCAGTTTTGATAAATATAAAAGAAACAGAAATGGTGAAAGGAACTTGTACATATGCTTCGGATGAAGAAAGTGCTGAAAGGAATTATCAGAGGATTAGACCATATTGTAAACTTCACAGCCTTATCGCTGATTCTTGCAGCCATGTTTCTCTCAGGTTATATGCTGTGGGACTCCCACCAGGTATACCAGACAGCAGATGCAAAGAACTATGAAGCATATATTCCGACAGAAAAGAATACAAAATCTTTTGAAGAATTACAGAAAATCAATCCGGATGTGATTGGATGGATACGAGTGAATGACACAAATATCAATTATCCACTGGTGCAGACGGACAATGATGATACTTATATGAATACAGATGCGGAAGGAAACTATTCCTTAAGCGGAGCAATCTTTTTACATTGTGCAAATAAGCCGGATTTTTCGGATTTTGATAATATTATATATGGTCACCATATGGAAAAGCACATGATGTTTGGAGATATCGGTGAATTTACAAATGAACAGTATTTCAACGAACATCCATATGGAAATCTGTTCTTTGATGGAAAAAATCATGGAATCGAATTCTATGCATTGATGCAAGTAGATGCCTATAATGAAACGATTTTCAATGTGTGTCTGGACACACCAGAAGCGAAACAGGAGTATCTGCAGGAAATCGAGAACAATGTTTTATATAAAAGAGATATGAATATAACGGAAGATGATCATCTGGTTTTGCTGACCACCTGTACATCGGATATGACAAATGGAAGAAATATCCTGGTGGGACGCTTAACAGATCAGATATATCCGGAAAAAGAAAAAGCCAAAAACGTAGGTACAGGAATTGATGAACTGAAAAATGCAGTAGGAAAAGTGCCAGTTATTGTATGGTTTATCCTGATTGTCCTTGTACTGATTCTGATAGCAAGACAGATAGAAAAGAAAAGAAACAAGAAGAAAGAAGGAGAGGGAGAAGCATGAGAACAGCACGTTTAACAAAAATAGCCATGGTTATATTCCTGTCCATGATATTCTTTCTGGGTGTTCAAAAACCAGTACTGGCAGCTGGCAAAAACACAACAGTGAAAATACCAGTGGAACAGATATTTGAAGCGAACAATTCTGTAGATGCTGACAAAACAGGCTCTTATGTTTTAATAGCAGATCAGATACAAAATCCAATGCCGGAGGGAAGCAATGGAAGAACATTTACCTGGAATATGAGTGGCAATTCTTCTACAGAGCTGATTATGAATGTCGGACAGGCAGGAGAATATCATTACAAGCTGTACCAGGCAACAGAGAATAAAGAAAATTATACATATGATTCAAAAACCTATGATGTAACGATTGAAGGATTCTTTGATTCCAATAATGAACTGATGGCGGTAACAGTGGTCAAAAATGAAAATGGAGATAAAGTATCGAAGGTTTCATTCAAAAACTCGTATACCGGTCAAACTGGTAAAAATCAAAACCCGGTTCCATCTTCCCAAAGATCAAAGGATATTATTCATAATGGTTCGCCGGTAAAGACAGGTGATGATAGTCCGGTTGCAGGCTATTTGTTCTTATTCTTTGGCTCAGTTATCTGCCTTTGCGGATTACTCATGGAGAAGCAGAAGAACAGGAAGGAAGATGCGAAAAATGAGGCATAAGAATTGGAAAACATATTTGAAAATAGCATGTTCCTGGCTTCTAATCTTTTCTATTTGTTTTATGAATCTGGAAACCGTAAGTGCATCAGAAGATGAAACATCAGTGGTTACAGAGCAGGAAGAAACACAAGATACAGAAGCATTTACAAGTGAGACAGATGCACAACAGACAGAAACCGAGCAAACTTCGGAGCAATTTACATCAGAAACAGAAACTGAGACATCGGCAGAAACTGAGGAACAGATTCCGGACAGTATCGAGGTGGCTCAGCTGAATGCTGAAATTCAAAATAGAGTTGTGAATGGTGAAGTGCCATCAACAGATCGAGTAAAGTATGTAGATGAAGATGGAAAAATGATTGAGGGAGCACCGACAACCATTGAGCTTGGAAAAATTTCTGATCATACAGAAATAACCATAGCTGATAAAAATTATGAATTTAAGAATGCCAAAGTAAGTGATGAAGACTGTGTATTTATCGGACAGTATGAAAATTATATTTATTATAGTACAGATGGCAATATTGCAAAGAAGCTAACAGATGAACAGTTGCTTGTAATGACTTACTCCGAGAGTAAAGATTCTGTTAATGAAGAAATCGAACAAGTAGCTACAGAAGATACGAATAAATCGGAAGAATCGACGGAACAGATTATTGATAATGAAGGAGGAACTGAGCAGCCAGAAGAACTGAACGTCCCAGAGAGCATATCTGTACAGAGCCTGGATGAAGCATTACAGATTAGTGTCGCAAATGGTGATGAAAATGCAACATCTACAGATCGGGTAGAGTATGTAGATGTCAATGGAAAACCAATTGCAGGAGCACCTTCTGTAATCGGATTTGGAGCAATTGCGGATCATAAAGAGCTATCTATAGAAGGGCGACATTTCGATTTTAAGAGTGCAAAAGTAGATGGAAAAAACTGTGTATACATCGGAAAATATAATGACACCATTTACTATAGTACGGATGGTGTGATTGCAATTAAACTGGATGATACTCAGAAACTAACGATGATGTACCAGGAGTATCATCTGGTCAGCATAAAGGAAGTAGTTCCTGATAGTTGTACACCTGGTACAATCACCCAAAAAAATGGCAGCCTTGATGCGCCGCTTGATATATCGAATCAGATTCGTGTAAATGCGGGAGAAAACTTTATAATTTCAGTAACTCCTGGCACAGACACAGCAAAAGCAAATAATCCCAAAGCGAAAAGATTTATAATCGAATCCGTTGTTTCTCAAGAAGGTGCGACAATTACGAAGGAAAATGGAAATGAAAACAAAGCTACCTATTCCATTAACTTTGTAAAAGACGATACGATTACAATTACCTATAAAGAACAAAGTATTTACAGAATATTCATTAATACAAAAGATATTAATGGAGAAGAATATATTAATATTGCGCATAGTGAAAAGAATGGCTGGCAGTATTTGAAAGATCAGGACAAAATCATGTGGACTTTTACACCGGATGATGTTTATGAAATGTCAGGCTACAACTTAGATATTCCTGCTTTTCATACGAATAGAGGCTACCGTGTAATACATATGGTGGTGAATGGTACTTCCATTCAAGCCTCTTCTGAGAGCGGAGTGAGTGAGGTGCCAATAAGTAAAGGCGATAGTGTTTCATCGGATCCAGGTAAATTAAGTTTAATTACCAAGATGACAGATAGCTACACAACTACTAGAGGTGATGAAAAAAATTGTTCTTATGAATATAAGATGGATTTGAAAGTCCGAACCGGTAAATTTGAGGATTATAATTTTAACTTAGTGCCATACAACGAAGACCGTGGAAGACAGGCTGTGACAGTAAGGCTATATACGAATCAATCCCGAAGCGGCGAAGGTTTGGATGTAGTCATGTGGGACTATGAGAAACAAGAATTGGTTCCTGTAAAAGATAATCAAACCATAGAGATGGATCCTGTAAAATATCAAGGAAAACAAACAAGACAGGTACGAATTTTCTTTGCCAAGCCAAAAGCTGGGTATGAGTTTGTAAATGGACTTCCGAATGCTGTTGGTGTGTGGTATGGAAAGCCCCACGGTGACGATCTTGTGGAAGATGGAAGAAAGGATGATGCTAATGCTGGTACCATAGATGCAATGACAGCTACGTCACTTATAAGAGGGGATAATCCATTTAATATATATAATGATCAATGGCAGGCTGCACAAAAAGCTGCGAAGGAAAAAGGTTATACCAGATATTTAGCGTGGGGAGGGGCAAGACCTTTACTATCAGATAATGGCTGGCGTTTATATTCTGCCGCTTTCATGGTTGCATCCAGTGGTATTTATGTACATTATAATTCCGGTGCCGGTATGGGAGTACTTCCTGAAAATGCAGATGTAAAGAACATTCCGGATAATCCGAAGACGAGGAGTTACAACAACACTCCTATGCATTCTTATGGAAAGGATCTGGAAACTGGAAAGGGAATAAGAACTATAGGTACTACCTTTATTATGGGTGAAGGTTGGGCAGAACCCACTTGTGAAGGCTATGAATTTATAGGATGGAAGCTGAAAAACAAAGATGGTAAGTTAAGTCAAGAGACATATAGTAACGGTGAACTCTTTACGATTTCTGATGAGAATTACGGATATGCAAATAATACGAATCTGCCTGTATTTGCATCTAAAAATTATACAGGCTATCAGATTGTTGCACAGTGGAAAAAAACAGCCAAAAAAGAAATAAAGGTTCAGCATTATCTCAAGATACCGGATGGAACGGAAAGACTTGAGAAGATAACTTCAGGAACCATTTCCTTTGCAACAGAAAATGAGAGTGTTAAAGCGTACGCAAAACCAGAAGCAAACGGAACATTTCCAGGTTATGTTTTTGATACAGAAGATCCTCGGAACAAAAAATTAGAAAAAGAAGTAAAAAATGATTCGTCTTCTGATACAATTACACTTAATCTGTATTATAAACCAACTGTTTTAAAGGTAAGCAAAACCGTAACCGGATACAATATGGAACCGCATAGATCGTATGAGTTTACAATAAAAGCCGTTCCACCATCAGGAACTGATGCAAGTACCGCTACTATAACGGATGGTCAGATTTTCATAAGAAAAGGAACTGATGATAAAGTACAGAATCTCACCTTTACAAATAATAAGGCTACGTTTAACCTGGCAAAAGATGAATTCGTAGACATTAGTTGTCTGCCAACAGGATGGACATATACAGTTACGGAAACTGATCCTGGAAAGAATTACAAGACAAGCTATAAATTGAATGATAGTGATGCAACTGATGGAAGAGCAGCAGAATTCAAAACTTCTACAACAGGAAATGATGAGGTTACGTTTACAAATGCATCTACAGTGGCACCTCCGGAAACAGGAAGAACCATTCATGATAGCGAATGGATTTTATTGCTGATTGTTATATTGGTTATAAGTGCAGGTGGCATGACATTTCTTAGAAAAATGAAAAAGCGTTATTAGACAAACAGGAAGAATTATGCTTGAAATGTGTGAGTGAAAAGTATGATTCTTCCTTTTCCAATCAATGAGTTTATGTACGGAACAAAGAAAAGAGAGAGAGGTGAGCACCTATGCAGCTTACTAATACAACGGATTATGCAATCAGGATTGTCTGTTATTTGGCAATAAAAAAGCGCAGGGTTACAACGGCAAAATTAGCTTCTGAATTAAAGATTCCGGAGAGCTATATTCCAAAAATCACAAAGCAGTTAAAAAAAGAGAAGATTATTTCAGCTTCTGAAGGTATCAGTGGAGGATATGCCCTTGCCAAAAATCCAGAAAAAATTTCTTTATTTGATGTCATATCATGTATGGAATCAACAATGGCAATCAGTCGCTGTCTTGAAAAGGATGGATTTTGCTCCAGAAACTATACGGATTGCTGTAAAGTACATCAAGTCTTATTGGACTTACAGAACACTTACAATAACCGATTAGAAAATGTGAAAATCTCTGATATTATCAGACCTGGGAAAGATGAATATTTTGGGCGATTTTATATCATTCTGAAAGTTAATTTAGCGGAAAACAGTTATGAATGTATCTATTCTCATAACAGGGGGATTTATGATGATGTAAAAAATGCAGGAACATATGATGATTTTCTGAAAGTATATTGTGAAAAATATGTATGTGAAAAAGATTGTGAAAAACTTCAGGAATTTTTGAAAAGCGATTCGTTGACAGAGCATTTGAAAAAGGGCTGTTCAGAAGAAGATATCGTTTATCAAAGAAGAAGCGAGAAAAACTCAGAGACTTATGTTTGGATGGAAGTAAAAAGATTTGTGGATGAAAATGAGAAAACTGCTGTTATTACATTCCATAATGCAAAAGTTATTCCTAACACAATTGTAAATATGGAACGGGAATTAAGACAAAAAGCACAGGATGAGACAAAACAGTATTGGAAAATGGTTTCGCTTCTGGCTGCAGTGTTGAATCACAATAATCTTATAGAAACAGAACATCAGGATGATATCTGTTTTTATACAAAACAAGTGTATCTTCAACTACAGAAAAACTATCCGGAGTATGGGATTACAGAGGAAGAAATAGAAAATGTCTCTCATCTGTCTCCAATTCATGATATTGGAAAAATCCGTGTGCCGATAGAGATATTGAACAAAAACGGTAAATTAACAGCTGATGAGATGGGAATTGTAAAGCAGCATCCTCTTACAGGGGCAGAGATGACATTGCGGTTTCCACGAGGAGCTACGACAGAAAAACTTAATAAGTATAGCTATGAAATATGCAGATATCACCATGAAAGATATGATGGTTCTGGTTACCCGGATGGACTAAAAGGTGATGAAATACCACTTTGTGCTCAGGTAGTAGGCCTTGTGGATGCTTATGATGCATTGGTCAGTGTACGCCCCTATAAAAGAAAAATAAAGCATGAAGAAGCCATAAGAATGATTGCCAACGGTGAATGTGGTGTATTTTCAAAAAAACTATTGCAGTGCTTTATAGCAGCGGCAATGCAGAAGGAATGGATAAAAAAGGCAGATAGTTGAGAAAAGGAAAATATGTTTTTAGGAGGAATTTGTGTGAAGAGGAAAAAGAGATGGCTAAGATGGATAGCCTGGACACTTTTATTGGTTTTGTGCATGAATAGCGCAGGAACGACAGTTTTGGCAGTTTCAGTGGAAGAAGAGAATATTCCAAATATAAATAGTACTCAAGAGGGTGAACTGCACACAGAAGAATCTATTCCTGAGGAAAGTACATCATTGTCGGAAGAGACGTCGAAAGAAGAAAATACTTCGCCATCAGAAGAGACTCCTGGAGAGAAAATCACCCCGCCATTAGAAGAGATTCCGGAGGAAGAAATTACTCCATCCCAGGGAGAGCTTTCAGAAGAAGAAAAAGCCTTCGAGGAGCAGGTTGCACAAGAGGAATCACCGAAACTTCAGGAGATTTCCGAAGGATTTGATATTGATTTCTATGTTATTATTGATGGAAACAAGGTAAAGCTTCAGCATAATGACATTACCGGCATTGCAACATGGAAAGACGGAAGAACTACCTACTATGGTGTTTCCATTGAGGACCTGCTCCTGATATATGAAGAATTTGGATTTGTAAAAAACAGCGATGGTCAGAATCCAGATGCAAAAAATAAGTTTGTATCTGCATACCGGGGAAAAAGCAGGATAGAATACGGAAAAGTTTATACAGACACAGAATCCGGAAAGACATATGTTTCTTACAATGATGGACAGAATAAACAAGGGGAAGCGATAGATGTTTACTACCTTCCAAATGGAAAAGGCCTTGCATTAAATTTAAAAGATTCTGTAAAAAAGGACAACTCGTTTTATTCCGTAGAGGTAAAGGGAGAAGGGCAGGATCGGATTCGTTATGCATTAACAGGAACTGTAGTGGAAGAAGTTGTGTCTGACTTTAATCCACAATTGCCGGATCAGACAGACCAGATCGAATGGACCTGTATGGGAACAGATGATAAGGTAATAGATGGTGTACGGGAATCAGGGAACCGGACAAGGTTCTCAATCGGAAAGATCACACAGTCTTATGTGCTCCAGAGAGCGGACCAGACAGCCTTTGATATTCAGTTTTATATATATGCAGACAATGAGGTTCGAAAGCTGCCGGCTGATTCACTGAAAAAAGTGTATAAATGGAACCGTCAGGGCAGATGCTATTTATCTGTCAGTGATCTTGCTGAGATTTATAGAGAGTTCGGCTTGAATGCAGAGGAAACACAGTCCGGAAATTATTTTCCATATACAGTCCGTGGTGAGAAGACATTAGCACAGGCGACAGTGGTAACTTATAAAGGACAGCAATATGTATCCTACACCCTGGACAATCAGGACACAACGGTACCGACAGATGTTTACTATATGCCAAAAGGAGCATCTGATGGCGAAAAAATTCCGGATAATGATTCAGACCAGATTAAGCAGAATGAGAACAGTTTCTATTCGGTTACAGTGATCAATCCGGATGGAAATCGAACTGTGAGTTACTATAAGAAAGATTCTGCGGTCACAATTTCCGTTGATCCAGGAGATACGAAGGAAAGCGACTGGCTTTGTGCCAGTGAGGATGAAAATAAAACAATTGCTCCGGTGAAACAGGGCGATAAACTAACCTTTTCTATTGGAAAGATAGAGCAACCATATACGGTTGCATGCAACACTTTTGCACCAGCAACCTTGAACATTAAATTCTATACTTTTGTAAATAATGAGAGATATAATGTTCTAAACGAAGAAATTCCTGTTATAAAAGATACTACAACAAAGCCGGGAACAGTTTATTATTATATTTCTAATGATGAGTTAAAAAAGCATTTTGAAAAATTTCATTACGATGGTTCTATTCAAAATGGAGCAAAAGAGCGTTTTTATTATTCCAAGAGAGATTACGATACAATCCATAATGCAGGGAAATACACGATAGAAGGTCATGAATGTATTTATATAGGAAAGTCCGGAGAGCCGATGGATGTGTATTACCTGCCAGACGGACAGAATATTGCCACAATGAGTGCAAAGACCTTACTAGAACACGACGATGATAGATATAACGGTTTTTACAGTGTGACAGTACAGGATGAAGATGGACAGGTTTACAGCCAAACAGCTTTGCGTGATCTTCCGGCAATTGATTTTGTTGCAAGAAAGTCAACACTTACAAGAACAGTTAGTACAAAGCCGCGTGTAGAAGAACAAACGCAGGATATAAACTGGGAATGCAGAAAGGAAGATGGTACTCTTTCAGCGGTTACATGGAGTAAAAATGAAGCAGAGCATACCATGAGCTTTACTATTCAGCCAGATGATGCAGTACGTCCATATGTGATTGTTCCTGATAATACAGAAAAGCCGGCTGCGGTAAAAGAAGCAAATATCAGTTTTTATGTATTTATCGATGGACATTATAAGCTGATAAAGAACCTCAATGCTGAGCAACATTACATAATCAAAGCAAACAGTGGCCGAGCCAGTCGTTATTATTTGCGAGCTAAACCAGATGATACGATTTCTAAAATTTACAGTGAGTTTGGTTTCACTCCGAGCAAGCTGGAGCCCGGCGCAGATCAGAAAGAGAAGATTCTGTTTGGTTATGCGACAGACAGCCGTGTGTTTGTACAGCATCCTTATAAGGACAACGATGGTACATGGTATATTCCTGTCCTGAAAAACGGGAAAGATGTATCTGTCTATTATTTCTCACAGCCAAACCCACTGAATCCAGACAGAATCGAAAATTATTTTGATCGTTTGACAGGACTTTCTTCTCAGGTTGGGCTGGCAGGAAGACATTTCAGTGTAGAGGAAAGTTTTCATCTGATTGAAGTGTTGGATCCACTGAATCTGACCAAAAGAGAAGCAATTAAGAGACAGTATGTAGGCCATGGGGAAGCATATACTTTGGAAGTACCAAAGAGGGCAAGTTTAGAAGGTGAGTATTATGGCAAGGAGATTGTCTGGAGTTGTACATCTAATGACAGGGACGAAAATGAGGTTCTTCCAGAACCGTCCGGAAATGATAAGGTAAAATTTGAAATTCCGAAGGTTAACTCATCTTATGAGGTGATCGCAGACAAACCGCTGGAGTCTGGGGCAGTCAGGGTTATCTATAATACAACTCGTTATATGAAGAAACTTCCTAAGGAAGCTAAGTTGACCCCTCAGGTTGAGAATAAGACAAGACATACAGATGATTATGAGAATGAAATAGAAGCTGGAAAACATAACGTTAAGTCACCATATCCGCTAGTTTATGATCATGAAGATAATGACAGCAAAGAGTTGGAACAGTATGAATTCGATCATTGGGATTACAGAAACAAAGACGGAAAGTGGCAGGAATGCGGTGCAGGGGATTCTATTTCTGATCTTATAAATAATAATGCAAGACAGCCAATCACCCTCTATGCAGCGTGGCGTAAGGTTAGTAACCAAAATCGAAAACAGGTACAGTTTTATATCTGTAAGTCAGCGATGCCGGAAGATGGTTCGGTAGCATTACCAACCACGAATGTAGACGATTATACAAGTGCGGTTGCCGTGGCAAACTGTAATGTGAAGGCAAGTATATTGCATGATGTTCCAGTTCTTGGAAATAAGAATCCATCTACGTGGGAACAGTATGCGGATGGAAATAAGAGAGTGCAAGAACTTTTGCAGGGAACTAAACCAGATGAGGGATATATTGGAAATGGAGACTATATCTACAAGATAGATAGAATTCCTTCCGATGAAGAGGTATTCCAGACAATTCGTGAAAGCGGACGTATGATTCGTATCGGAGACAGGGAGATTCCGCCATCGAAATTAGATACCGAATTCTTCACCATTTATTGGTATTCTTTCAAAAGTGAAATGTCCGATGGGTGGCATATTGACGGACGTATTGTAGCAAAAAATGGTTACCTGACAGTAAAGAAAGATTTTGTCGGAATGCCGGAAGCAATAGAGAAAGTCAAGAAAGATTATTATATCCAGGTAGATATGGATGAAAAGCTTTTAGATGGAAAACCTCAGCCACCTGCATTTCATGAGCATATGAAACTTGTGCTTCCTTCAGAAGATAGCCAGAAACCGGATGCAGAAGCTCCGCAAGCGGAGGATGCTCCAATAGAAGTTGTAGGTACATGGACAGATGATACACATACAAGCTGTACGTGGATCGTTAAGGCGGACTCATTCTGGAAATACACATTAAAAGAGTACAACTATAAGCCAAAAGATTCGAATGTGAAATTTTCAGGTTGGTACAATGTCCGCAATTCTCATGAACAAGGAGATAATGTAAATTCATGGGAAGCATATCCAGAAAGTGGAATTCAATTCACAGGACGTGGAATTGGACGCGGTGGTGAGACTCTTACTATTGAATTGGAGAACCGTTATCAGAAAGAGGGAATACTCACACTGAACAAATTTGATGAGTCTACCGGACAAGGAATGGAGAAGATCAATTTTGCTGTCAGTAAGAACGGTGTTGAGGAGGAAACGGTAACAACTGATAAATACGGAATCGCACAACTTCACATTCCGTTACAAGATGAAAACAAACAGAACAGAACAGCAACTGAGACGTATTTGTTGCGAGAGACAAACTTACCGACGGGATATGTAGACACAGGAGATATACAGATCACAGTTGAGATTGCCAATGGAGCATTCAAAATCACTGATGCAAAACTGGTGGATAGGGAGGCTAACGAAAATCAGGAGGCTGTTAAGGCACCAGTTGATGGTAAGATAGACGGAAAATCTGTTCTGTTTCAGCGAGGAGATACCAGCCTTAATATCCGAAATTTTGCTAAAACAGGCACTCTGCATATCAAAAAGACATGGGAAAATCCAAATGATGCACTGACGGAAAAACAGGTGAAAATCAGATTGTATCAGAATGGAATTTCTACAGGACAGGAATTCCTGCTGAATGAAGAGAACGGATGGGAACACACAGTCGACAATGTTCCACTATTCCAGGACAGAAATCCGGTGGAATATAAGGTGGAAGAAATTGAGATAGGAAAGACACATTATTCTTCGGAATACGGGGATGGTTTCCTATATTATGAAGTTATTTATCCAGAGATTCAGTATTTCGATTCAAATGGACAACAAATATTCCCGAAGGATGAGAATGAGTTCAAGGATGTTTCCAAGATGGAACTGGAAGTGCAGAATCTGCATTTCAATCTTGCTGAACGAAGTTTCTTAAAGACGGATGATCTTCCAAGAAACCGACTTGCTGGTGCAGGTTTTCTGTTCTACAAAGTACCGTATGATGATGTTACGAAAGAATATGCGGATGATACAGGATATACAGTAGATTATGACAATACACAGAGCAAGGACGATATCGTTCTGAAAAAGGATGGTCAGAAGTGTAATCCTGATTTTGACTTGCAACTGACTGATGAGAATGGAATGCTTCAGTTATCGGAGGAGATACCAGATGGCAGATACTGGATGGTAGAATCTGTTACTCCGAACAAAAAGAACAAAGCAGATAAAACCAAAACACAGTATCAGGATAACTTTAATTTATATATGGTCGATGTAGAATCCGATATTTTATTCCTATATGAGAAATCACCGACGACAAATACCTGGAGAGCTGTTTCGGACAGACATATCGTCAATCATCCGCAAAAAGGCGGGGTGACGGTTGAGATTACAAAGGAAGTCACTGGTCCACTTGGAAACCGCAAGAAGCCATTTGATATGGAAATTCTCTATTGGGAAGATGGTCAAAAGCTGCGTAGTAAGACACTTAGAACATCCTTGAAACATGGAGATAAAGTTACATTACAAAATGTAGATATATCTTCGGATATCATAATAACAGAAACTGTTGATACATCAAAATACGCTGTTTCGATTTCTAAAAAAGAAGAGAATGATAAGTATTCAAATCCAGTTCAGGCAACATCGAATGAAAATACGGCTGTCATGAAACAGCGGATTGAGGCTGCACGAGGAGATGTGATTGAGTTAAAAATCACAAACGAAAACACACAATCAATACCGGAAACAGGGGTTCGTCTGGGAACAAGCAGGCATGTATGGCTATTACTCGCTATAAGTATCGTTATGGTTCTGTTTTTCTGGAGAAGACGGAAAATGGAATAGACACTGCTATGGAACAAAACTTGCAAAAATACATCAGACATTTTACATGTTTGTTGCATTGGAATAAAAAAATAAACCACTATAATAAAGGGTACAAACTAGTACCGTGGATGTCTGAGTTGACCTAAAACAAATAAATCCCCTAGAAGGGTTATGGGCATCCATTTTTATGGAAGGATAGGATGAAGAACGAAACTGAACGGTCAAATAAAAACAACAATATAATACAGGAAACATCTGTAGCACAGGATATTGTTCAGTTGTTATTGAAGATTGCATTTATTATCTTAGCAGTATTTCTTATTTTTACATTTCTCTATGGAATTGTAAGAATAAATGATGTCTCCATGAAACCGGCAATCAAAGACGGTGATCTGGTCATGTATTACCGATTGGATAAAAGGTTTATCTCCGGTGATGTTGCAGTGTTTGAAGCTGATGGCAGAACCACGACCGGACGTGTTGTGGCAGTAGCAGGAGACACCGTTGACATTACAAAAAACGGACTGAAGATAAATGGTGCAGAACAGATATCTCAGGACATTTACTTTGATACCACCCAATTCAAAGATGGAGTGGATTTCCCGGTCACAGTCGGGAGCGGCCAGGTATTTATACTTGGAGATAACAGGCCTCAGGCATCGGACAGCCGAATTTATGGCTGCATTGATATAAAAGATGTCAAAGGAAAAGTCATCGCGATTATTCGGAGCAGGGGAATTTAATTACCAGAGCCGTTAATCAAATAAAAAACAAAATAATTTACAAGGGAGGAACTAAAATGAGCATGAAAAAATTCACTAAGAAAATGCTCGCAATTGTCGCAGCAGGTGCTATGACAATGGGAATGGCAATGCCGGCAATGGCAGCGGATCAAACAACGACAGACACAAAAAATAATGCAAAGGAAGCCTATATCAGCAAGACCTACAACACTGAGGTGGGAAAAGCAGAGACATTTAGCTTTACTGCTACACAGATTATGGAGGGGGATGATGTAATACATACTGCTCATGCTGTTGAAATACCAACAATCAGTTTTGAAACAACTGATCTTGGTACAACTACAAAAACTAAGAAAATTAATTTAGTAGGCACTGATTTTCCTGAAGCTGGTAGATATTCCTATACAGTAGAAGAGAACGAAACGGCTAATCCGTCTGTTACAGAGACAGCATATGAAAAACTGATTATGTTCGATGCTGAGTATAGAATGGATGTATATGTTGTTGAGAAAACTGGTGGAACACTTGAAATTGATAAGATCATTGTAAATAAGACAAAAGATGACAAAGGTAAAGCAACAACAGGTAAAGTAGATATTGGTGGTGATGCAAGCAAGAATGGTTTCAACTTTGTCAACACCTATGTACAGGAAGCTGGTACAGGTGAGAAACCAGATCCGAATAAGCCAGATCCTGACTATAAAACAAACGGTGCATTGAACGTATCCAAGAAGGTTATTCAGAATGTAACAGATGCCGAAAAATCTCTTCCAACTGAGAAATTCGACTTTACTGCAAAATTTGAATTCCCGGCAGGAACAGATGCAAAAACACTTGGCGGTGTAAAAGACAAAGATGGTAAAGATGTTACGTTAGACGCGACTGGACAATGTACATTCCAGCTGGGAAATGGCGAGAACATGAAATTCACAGGTCTTCCAGTAGGAACAACGATTACCGTAACTGAGGCTGCAAAAGCAAACTACAAGGGAAGCACTGTAGTTACACTTAATGGTGTGGAGACATCTAAAGCAGCACAAAAATACAATGAAGCAATTACAGCCAGTGGTAAACTCGGCCAGAAAAAGAACATTGTTGACGTAACCAACAGATTCAACAACGTACCAACAACTGGTATTATCATGAACACTCTTCCATACGTTCTGATGGTTGCTCTTTGTGCTGTAGCACTGTTTGGATTCGTTGCTTTCAAACGCAAAAAAGTACAGAAATAATTACATAAAATCATAAAAGTAACAGCAAAGGGAATGCGTGCGGCGATACTCCGTCGCATTCCCTTTTGCAATAAGAAAGGAAACTTCAGGAATATTTCATATGAAAAAAGCAGCAAAGTTTTTAGTCAAAATAGTCGATCATATGGTGAATTTTATAGCGTTATTGCTGATTCTTATGGTAATGTTCCTGTCATGCTATATGTTATGGGATTCCAATCAGGTATATCAGGCGGCTGATGCGAAGAACTACGAAGCCTATATTCCAACAGAAAAACATACGAAATCTTTTGAAGAATTGCAGAAAATCAATCCGGATATTATTGGCTGGATTCGAATAAATGAAACAAACGTTAATTATCCGCTGCTTCAGGCAGAAGATGATGATACTTATATGAATACGGATGCCGAAGGCAAATATTCTTTAAGTGGTTCCATATTTTTGCACTGTGCAAACAAACCGGATTTTTCCGATTTTAACAATATGATTTATGGACACCATATGGAAAAACACATGATGTTTGGAGATGTGGGGCTATTCGCAGATAAGGAGTATTTTGACGAACATCCATACGGAAATCTTTTTTTTGATGGAAAAGATCATGGAATTGAATTTTATGCATTGATTCAGGCAGATGCTTATAATGAGCGGCTGTTCAGTGTCAGTTCAGAGGAACCGGCAGCAAAACAGGCGTATCTGCAGGAAATATCGGACAATGCTTTACATAAAAGAAACATTGAACTTACTGAAAATGACCATTTGGTTCTTCTGATAACATGTACCTCAGACATGACAAATGGAAGAAATATATTAGTAGGAAGGCTTACGGATCAGGTCTATCCTGAGAAAGAGAAAGCCAAGAATCTGGGAACTGGAATTGATAAATTGAAAGAAAAGATGATTCAGGTGCCGGTTATCTACTGGATACTTTTGCTAATTATCGTTCTATTGCTGATAGATAGAAAATTAAAGAAGAAGGGAAAGAAAAAACATGAAAATTCTTGATTTAAAGAAAACAGCTGTCATATTGGTGACTATGCTCCTTTTTCTGAGCATGCAGATATCAGCGTTTGCATCTGATAACTGTACTGTAGTGAAAATTCCGGTGAGACAGATCTTTGACAGTGAAGTGGAAGGCATTGCAGATGAATTTTCTTATATTATGACAACCGATCAAAGCGACGCACCAATGCCAGCCGGAAGCCGCAATATGCAGTATTCCTGGACAATGGAAAAGAATGCAGCAACAGAGATTATACTGAATGTAAAAACAGCAGGACAGTATCATTATAACATTTATCAGACGACAGAAAAAAAGGATGATTATAAATATGATCAAAACAGGTACTATGTGACTGTCGAGGCTTACTATAATGAATCGAATCAGTTAAAAGTTGTCACAATTGTAGCAAATGAGAAGGGGGAGAAAATAGAAGCGATCTCTTTTAAAAACAGTTATATGGGAGAAGAAAAGCCGAATCTAACACAGCCCTCAAACCCGTCACAACCATCTGGTCCGTCCTATTCGGATGGATTAGGAAAAACCAATAGCGTAAAGACTGGAGATGACAGTCCTGTTATGGGATATTTCTTATTGCTGTTTGGTTCACTGATTTGTCTAAGTGTTTTAATCCATAAAAAACAGAAAAGAAATAAGGGAGAATCACAAGATGAGGCATAATATATGGAAAAAATACATAAAAATTTTATGTTCTTGGATTTTGATTCTTTCTATATGTTTTTTATCCTTAAATGTAGTAGTTGAAGCATCAGGCACAGATATGGAAATGAAAGGTTATACAATATCCCGAATTTATTAGACTTGAGGCGATAAAAGATGAAGCGCAAGGATAATAATTCGGGATTTTTCCTGTTTTGGAGAGGAGCAATTATGCAATTAAAAATTACAACGGATTATGCGATCAGAATAGTATATTATCTGGCTTGTCGTGGTGAAGTAATCACTGCGTCTGAGTTAGCTTACGAATTAAAGATTCCAGAAAGCTATATTCCAAAGATCACAAAAAAATTAAAAGAAGCGAATATAATTACAGCTTGCGAAGGAATAAAAGGTGGGTATTCACTTGTGAAAAAAACAGAAGATATTTCTCTGTTTGACATAATATCCTCCACGGAAGTAACCATGAAATTAAATCGTTGTTTAGAAGAGGATGGGTTTTGTTCCAGAAATGCAACAGAGCATTGTAAAGTACATAAAATATTGCTGGATGTGCAGCAAACTTATGACAATCTACTAAAGGGCATAAAGGTCTCGGAGATTATAAAACCAGATGCCGATGAGTTATCAGAATAGCTAAGAAAACAAACTAGAGAATATGAAAAACAATTATAGAAATAACTCCACCAATATATTAAAATAGATATAGCATAACATAATAAGGCAAAATAAAGATAAATCAAATCAATTGTAAAAGGAAGGGAATACAAATGGGGTATACAGTAAAGGACTTGCTTGAATCAAACAATTTCTCGGAAATGCAACTGATAAGTGATGATTCTGGAATTGGTCGTGAAATTAAAGGAGTCCGAATCATTGAAGTGCCAGATATGGAAAAATTCCTGGGGGGGGTGAGCTGCTCCTGACAAGTATGCGAGCCTATGAAGCCACAGAGGAAGATGTTTTTTTGCATCATTTAAAAGAATTGGATAAAAAGCAGATAAGTGGATTTATAGTAAAGTGCTGTCAGAGAACTGAACACCTGAAAAGACTGTTTGATATTTTAATGGAATTTTCGCAGGAACATCATTTGCCCGTGATAGAAATTTCTGAGGATTTGTATTTTTGGGGGATTATTAAGCATATACTACTTCAGTTGTGTGATATTGAAACTGCAAAACTGAAATATTTTAAGATGACACATGATAATTTAAGTAATATTTTACTGAACGTGATAGATTCAAGGGAATCTATAGAGAGAATATTTTTCTTGATCAGTACCATGCTCGGGAATCCGGTCGGTTTATATAACGCAGATGGAACCTGTCTTTTTTCAAGTAATTCGGAAACACAGGATTTTAGAATTGAAAAAAATATTGCGGAATATAAGTCTGGAATTATAACCAGATATCAATATTTGTGTCAAAAAAGAAAAAATACTAACTATATTGAATATATTAAGAAGCTCAATATATTTGAAAGACAGGAAATGTATTTTGTTGTTTCAGAACAGAATGAACCATTGAGGGAATTAGATTTTATCGCGTTAGAGAATATTATCATTACATTACAGTTTAGTTTGATCAGACATGTATTAGAAGAGAATCTTGAAAAACGACATCTAAGAGATTTGGAATATCGTATGCTGAATGGTTCGCTGTCAAATGATGAAGAAAATGAAGTTGCAGGTATGCTTGGTCTTAATGATGCAGAGATATATCGGGTTGTCACTTTCCGTATGGATGCAATAAAGAATATGGAAAAATTTACCAATGCCCAGATAAAAGAAACAGAATTGGTCGAAAACGAAATTATACGTTATTTACCGAGGGAGCCTATTTTTTTGCAAACCAACCAGATTGTATATATTCACAGAGAAACGGAACGGGAAACCGGATTGGAATTTCGTAAAAAACTGGAGAAACTGCAGAAAACGATACAAGAATTTCTAGTTAATAGGGGAGTTGAAATAGATTTTCTGATTGGTATAGGTAAAACTGTCACAGGATACCATGAATTGAAGGAGTCTTTTAAATCTTCTAAAATTGCGCTTAAATATATTAAAGTTATTAGACGAATAATCGGAGACGAGGATAAGTCAGTTATAGATAGTACAAAGGTAGGATTCTTTTATCAGATACTGGAAAAGATGAAAGATATAAATCAGTTGCAAGCGTTTATACCGGAGTCATTGAATAAACTTCGCCAGTACGATATTCAGAAAAATGGAGAGCTGGTTGATACATTGGAATGTTATCTGAATGTCAACCAAAGCTTAAAAAAGACTTCTGAATTAATGTTTATTCATTATCGAACTGTTTCATATCGTTTGCAGAAAATAATAGAAATAACGAATATAGATTTTAATAATCCAGCAGAAGTGCTTAGTGTTCGAATTGGATTGATAGCAATTCGAGTTCTTGAAGTAATGTAGAATTTTTAAGAATCTTTTGGAGAGGCAAAGATGAGATTCATAATATTAAAAATATTGGAATTGTTATAAAAGATAACGAATCACATGGTTAGTGTGGTTCGTTTTTCTTTTTGGAAAAATTCATATAATGGAACACTTCTTGCAAAATACACACACCATATTTGCAAATTTTGTGCATTATAAAAAATAGAAAGAACGATATACTATTATATGTGAAAATAGTATTAAGGAATATTTTTTTGACATAAACTAGTACCTTTAAGGGTTGAGTTACGTAAGAGGTGACAAACTATAAACAGTCAAGAGAATTTTGAAATTTTTTTGAATTGTAAAAATGGGTAACTTTAATAAGCCATCTGAATACATCGTA